>OAZW01000018.1_pt1 | contig 289694 bp, 325 predicted proteins | sample 1495231 | NCBI WGS metagenome assembly OAZW01 (sample SAMEA2580062, study PRJEB22360) | human gut metagenome | reverse complement strand
AGTCTGGGCTTTGCGCATAAAAAAAAGTTGTGCCAGCATTTTGACACAACCTCTTTACTTTATAAAAATGTTCCCGGTCCGAGAATGTCGTACATGTAACTGACATTGCGGGTTTTCAGCAACCTTCCTTGTGGAGAATAGAAAAGCTGATATTTGATATCTACGTTATCTTGTCCTACTTTGATGACAATGATTGCCTGCCATTTAGGAAACTCCACCATGGTTACATCATCTACTACCCAACTGGCGTAAGGACCGGATACAAATGCATTGTATACAGTAGGTGTCACCCGGTCGAGACTGACAAGGTCGGTCTGTGTCATTTGCCATTGGGCTTGAGCATTGAACCAGACGCTTTTAGTAAATCCATTCATTACGAAGTTTGCACAATAGTATCCATCGTCTTGCGACCAGGCTACACCGTTGGCTTTGGGGTACATCTTTTTGAAGTTAGTCTGTACATTGCCGGGTGGTAAGATTGCGAAGGCAGATACGGATAATAACCATATGACTGCCAAAAAACTAATTCTTTTCATAAGGAGCTGTTGAGGTAATTATTTATCTAACTAAACAGCCTTCGAGAATTTTTGTTTTCAGCGGGGAAATATAAAATGAAGAATGATGAATGAAGAATTACTTTGCAGTGTGATAGCGCAGCCAATTCTTCATTCATCATTCTTCATTATCAGAAAGTAATTTTTAGAATCTTTCCATTATAAGCGCCTACAGAAATTTCAGTGGCTTTATAAGGTAATAAACAGATTTCCTCTTTGGCACCGGTCAATAAGTCTGTGGCCTGATACTTCTCCATTTGTGGTATCTGAAGGAAATCAAACGCATGAGAAGGTATATTGATTGCGATATCAACCAGTTGGCTGTCGAAATTGACAATAATGAACAATAACTCATTCTTATACTTTCGCATAAAAGTATATTGCTTATGTTCATCAAAACGCCATCCGTTTTTATTGGCGTACATCAGGTCGAAGAATACTCCTTTTGCGATAGCTGTCTCTTCATTGCACAGAGTCAGCACTTTCTGATAAATGCTGTGCAAACGTTTATGCTCTTCGGTCAGCATTTTACCATCAAACTTACCGCCATTGCGCCAGCGACGGATCGTATCCACACTCCAGTAATCAAATATCGTAGTTCGTCCGTCTCTTCCGCTGAAACCTTCGCTATCCATTCCCAGTTCTCCGAACTCCTGACCGAAATAGATCATCATAGGATTGGTATTCATGCAGGCGGAAACTATCAGAGCAGGGATTCCTTTACGCGGATCTCCGGCGAAGAAATCAGAAGCGATACGTTGCTCGTCATGATTTTCCAGAAAGTTCAGCATTTGCTTTTCTATTCCGTTCAGACTTTGCCAACAGTGAGTGATAGAAGCTGCAGATTCATAACCGCAAGCTACATTACGAAGTGTGTCATATAGGCCGACCTTATCATATAGATAATCAAATTTTCCACGAAACAGATAATTACGGTATTCGTTGGGATTGTAAACCTCTGCGATAAAAATAATTTCCGGATATGCTTCTTTCACTTGTGGAATAGCCCATTCCCAAAATTCTACAGGAACCATTTCCGCCATATCACAACGGAAACCGTCAATACCTTTTGAGGCCCAGAATAAGAGAATGTCCAGCATCTTTATCCACGTATCCGGAGTTGGCGAGAAGTGGCATGTACCACCATTCAGATAATCCACCCCATAGTTCAGCTTGATGGTTTCGTACCAGTCGTTAATATTCGGAGTAGCGTCAAAACGATTGTTTCCTGTTGCTTTGGCCGGATATTCGTGGTAGGGTTCTGCTGCACCCTCTTTCATGTCAAACTGGGCACGCAATTCGGCCTGCGGTATGTAGTAGAAATTATTGTATGGGCTGAAGGAGTAATTTGGATCATCGTTTGCTCCCAGTTCGGTAGTGCCGTCCGGTTGTGCATCCGAGTGATATTGGCGTGCTACATGGTTGGGCACAAAATCTATAATGACTTTCAGTCCTGAACGGTGTGTCCGATGTACCAGATTCTCAAATTCCTTCATTCGCCCTGGAACATCGTTTGCTAAATCCGGATCTACGTCATAATAATCTTTGATAGCGTAGGGAGACCCCGCTTTACCTTTTACAATAGCAGGGTGGTCGGGACTTATGTTGTAGCGGCGGTAGTCTGTTTGTGTAGCATGTTCGATAATGCCTGTATACCAAATATGGGTAGCACCCAACTTTTTGATTTCTCCAAGTGCTTTGAGCGTGAAATCAGCCATTTTGCCACATCCGTTGGCGGTAATGTCTCCATTGTAGACACAATGATTGTTATTGTTTCCAAACAGGCGTGTAAACACCTGATAGATAATCATTTTGTTTTCGTTGTTCATATAGAGTAGATTTTATTTCATATCATAAATGTTTTCTAGAAAAAGGTAGTTATTTCCATATCTTCCCTTTTTCCGCCAGCGTCTGGTCGATCAGATCATTGGCTATTTTGTACCCTTGCTCAAAGATTTCCTCGGCTTTTTCCAACTCTGTATTGCTATATCCATAGAGATTGTAGGGTTCGATCAGCAAGTCACATTTTTCTCTTTCGGGGAAAGTATTGGCACGAAACATGAAATGGAATGAACGCATGGCAATGCTTACAATATTCATTTTATAGTCTTGTGCCATGATGGGACTTACATTGACAGCTACAACCTTGTCGCATATTCTGCGAAGGGTGGAAACCGGAAGATTCATCATTAATCCGCCATCTACGTAATTTGTCCCGTCGATGTTGACGGGAGCAAACATGACAGGCATACAGCAGGAGGCGGCAACACGTTCGGCTATAGAGCCACGGTGAAAATGAACCATACGTCCGTGGTCAAGATCGGTAGCCGTGATTATCATAGGAAGTTGTAACTCTTCCAGATTCTTGGCTTTCAGGTTAGTATGGAGGAAATCAATAAATTCACAGAGATCGAATAATCCCTTCTTGGGAATGACTAGCTTTGTCAAGTCCTGAAACTTATGACCGGAGAAGTAATCAAGCACTTTGTGAGGTTCATTTCCGTCGGCATAAAAAACTCCGGCAAGTGCACCGGCACTTACACCGGAGATAATATCCGGTTTGATGTCATGCTCCAGCAGAGCCTGCATCACCCCCAAATGTGCAAATCCTTTAATAAATCCTCCGCTTAAAGCATAGCCTATCTGATATTTATGACTATTCCAGTTATTAGTGAATACCTCCATGAATTACTTTCTTTTTTTAGTTCGCCACGAATTTAGTGAATTTATTGAAAGTAGGAGGAATATAATGGATAGTTTTTTGGGTAAGACACGGCTAGAATCCGAAATCGTCAATCTCGACTTTATGTTCTTCTGATTCTTTGAAAGGTTTTGCTTCTTTCTGTACAGGATTGCCTTCAATGTATACAGCGCGGAACGGACGGGCAGGACAGACGTATTCGCAGCCACCGCATCCGACACAGATCTCTGTATTGATATGAGGGATGGTCAATCCGTCTTTGTATGGTACCATAGCAATGGCTTGCGTAGGACAATGCTCGGAACATGCTCCACAACTGGTTCCGTCTGTAAGGACAATGCAATTTTCTTCTATAAAGACAACGTATCCCATCTGAGTGAGATGTTTTTGCTCTACCGTTAATGGAGGAATAGCACCGTTAGGACAAACATCACCACATACGGTACAGTCGAAGTTACAGAATCCTTTTTCGAAACTGACAGTCGGTTGCATTATGCCTCCTAGTCCGTATTCCATGAAAGCGGGCTTCAATACATGCGACGGGCATTTGCTGACACAAAGATGGCAGGATGTACAATGTTGCTGAAAACGTTTCTGGCTGACAGATCCCGGAGGCGTAATCGGATTTTCTTTTTTGTATGCTGTTTTGCCTTCCATAGTCGCAATGGATTCCTGTACTTTCGAAAGAAGCTTGGGAGCTGCTCCGGCAGTGGCTAATCCGGCAAGCAGGAAACGGCGTTTGGAAGAGTCTGCTGTAGCTGAAGATTGCTCTGCTGTTGTCGAAGTTGGATTTTCTACAGCAGATGATAACTGTTGTTTCTTTAAAGCAGGGGCATAAACCAACGCTTTCTGTTTACAAGCTTCGAGGCAGTCGAAACAATCTACGCAACGGCTGTAGTCAATCGTATGCTCTTTATTATGAATACAGGCTGCCTTGCATTTGGTAGCACAGAGCCCGCAACCATTACATTTCGCAGTATCAATGCGGACTTTAAACAAAGAATAACGGCTCAGCAGTCCCAATACTGTACCTACCGGACAGATGGTGTTGCACCACGTACGTCCGTGTTTCCATGCCAATATCATAATGACTGCAAAGGTCATTATCGCTATGAGAAGGGAAGAAAGACTTACTATCGAGGTATCTACCTGATAAAATGTGTAATTATCGAATCTGGAAAATATAGACTCCAGCAGATTGTTTCCCAGCATGTATACGGGTTTAAAGATATGTACAATGATACGTCCATAAGCACTATACGGGTCCAGTAGTCCCAATACTGCTACAAATCCGCATACGGAAGCAATAACTGTCACTCCGAGTACTGTCCATCTCAGTATATTTTTTGCAGGACTGTATTTATATCTTTTTTTCTTTTTTCCTGTAGACTTTGAAATACGTGCTATGACATCCTGCAATATTCCCATCGGACAGATGGTGGAACAATAGATACGTCCGAATAACAGGGTTAACGCAATCAGTACAATCAGTATGCCTATGCTGAGAGATAGCACGGCAGGGACAAACTGTATATGTGCCAACCGATGAAAGCTATTCGGCAAAATGTCCGCAAAATCGAGAAAATAAAAAGTAATCAGTGCAAAAAGGACCACTGACATTCCGATACGTATCTTTCTTAACATGGTGGCTTACATCTTAATTCGCTTGACATTCAATTGGTCGATGTTCATTGTTCCTATTTTCAGTGCTTCTCCTTTGGCGAGGTGTCCTACGGTATCCAGCGGCATTTCGCGTACTTGGTTAAAGAATTTGGCTGCGGCTGTATCTACGGCAACAATATCGGGTGAGATAAACAGTCCTTTCGCCAACACCACGTCCGATTCTGAACGTCCCCGTGGCCCATTTGTTTTCATGATGCGGTAGGCGTCTACGACATTAAGTACAGCTTTCTTTTCCAGTGTACAGATATCTGCGATACATTGCTGCAAGTCGTTTTGATGGAAAAATCCCCGGTCCCAGACGATACCCATGTGATTTTTCATGGAGATAGTCAGGTTGGCACCTCCATGATTTTTCAGGATGGGGACATTAATCCACACATCACAATTCAAGATGGCTTCATGTACCTTCGCTTTCTTCATTTTTTGTCCTTTTGGCAAATCAATAGGTTTGTAGTAAGATTCCAGATGAGCCGGCATCACTTTGGCTCCGGCTTCTTTTGCCGCAGCTTCGATACCACTGTTTTTATAGCATTTTTGCCAGTCGTCGCAGGTATGGTCGAATACGGTGACCTCTTTGGCTCCGGCAGCAAAGCATTGCTTGATGATTTCCGTGATTAGTTTAGGATTGGTGTTTCCCGCCAGTTCGGGCACTTTATCCCATCCGATATTAGGCTTCACTACTACTTTCTGCCCAGGCTTGATGAATTGTTTCATGCCACCCAGTTCGCTGATGGCACGACGGAACATAACTTCCGGTTCACCGCCCATAACGGCTACCAGATCCGGCTTGTCACCATTGGCTTTATTAATTGTCTGAGTCAGTATTTCCATCGCCTCTGAACGCTGTATAGTCATGGCGGCACCAGTAATAGCTACTGTTTTAAAAAAATCCCTTCTGTCCATCTTTCTTTTTTAGTTTAGAGTTTTGCAATTGCTTTTAGCAGGGCGTAGCCGCCAAACCATTGAATAAGTATGCCCGGAATGCCGATACGAAAGTCTTGTACTGCGATATGGAAATCTCCTTCAATCATCCACTCAAAGGCTGTTCCGATCAGTTGATAAGAAAGCACTACTCCAAGAATAGCTAATAAAGATACAGATTTTACACGGTGTGCTGCAAGGGCGGAGGCACCGGCAAGTAAAGTTGATTTTATCAGTATAATTGGGAGAACGGCTTCGGATGGCATGTCAAACAATAAATGATTAATGACGGGCGAAAGGATGGCTGTCAGTAAGCCTACCCGAAAGCCATATTTATAAGCGGCGATTAGGGTAAAGAAGTAAATCGGTAATAAAGTCGGTCCACCATAAGGTACGAGGTGGCACAGTTGTGGAAGTGCGATGTTGCCTGCTACAAATAACAGGGTGAACAGATAAGTTTTCACATTGCTGTAATTCAGCGAATAGAGTTTGGCTTTGGCAGATGTTTCCATTTTCATTGATGACTTTAATGTTTAGATGATAATATCTTAAAGATTAGACTATTCTATTTCGGAAAAGTTTAATCTGCATTAGATGATTTTGTAATTCATAGTCCCACCGGGAGTTTTGATGTTTACAAAAATAATGTTATTTTTTGATGATACGTACAATTTTATTATTTTTTGTTTTTTATGTTTGGAAAAATGGATGAGAACATAGTAAACTTCTTTCTGGCTTTATGAAAAAAATGTATGTTTTATGAATAAACGATGATTGCGTTTATAATAAATTCCGTGATAGTTTATTATAAACGGTATCCAAGTTTATTATAAACTCTATTTTCCTGTTTTTGGCTATTTAAACGACTTTTTTACAACAAAAAAGGCTGCAACTTCACATGGAAGCTGTAGCCTTTATTTTATAGGTTGATAGTATTTAGCTCGATTTATATCCGCAAATGGAGCTGTTTTGTTGTCATATTATACTTGTTTTGGTTAAGAGTTCATTGCTTCTGCTTACAAATATACAACATTAAAAGGCGTTTGTCAAGTCCCGGAAAAACTGGAAAAGACAGTGCATGATGCGATCTAGAAATTAATATCGGATACACTCTTTTTGCATTCTTCAAGTTTTTCTAATTCTTCTTTAGATAACTGCGGATAATGTAAATCGAGTGCTTCCATACGTGTACAGATAATGCGCCCGACTGCATATCGCATGAACCACTTATTATCGGCAGGGATTACATACCATGGAGCGATTTCTGTAGATGTTTCCGTTAGTACATCCGAATAAGCTTTCATATAGTGATTCCAGTATTGTCGTTCTTTGATATCGGCAGAGGAAAACTTCCAGTTTTTCGATTCATCGTTCAGTCTTTCCAGAAATCTTTTTTTCTGTTCTTCTTTTGAAACGTTGAGGAAGAATTTGATAATGACTGTTCCGTTTTCTGTCAGATAGCGTTCGAAATTATTAATTTGTCGGTAACGGTGTTGCCAGAAGTCAGAATCAATGTCTTCTGTTTTTGTGATATTAGGCAGCTTATTGGATAATACGATTTCGGGATGTACTTTGGCTATTAGTACATCTTCATAATGCGAACGATTAAAAATTCCGATTCGTCCCCGTTCGGGTAATGAACGGTTGATTCTCCAAAGATAATCGTGGTCCAGTTCCTCGGCAGAAGGTTGTTTGAAGGAATATACCTGGCATCCCTGTGGATTAATCCCGGACATTACATGTTTAATTGTACCATCTTTGCCGGCAGCATCCATCGCCTGAAAAATGACCAAAATAGAGTAGCAGTCTTGCGCATATAGCATACTCTGCAATTCAGATAGTCTTTCGATATCTTTGCCCAATTGCTCTTTGGCATCTTGTTTAGACATATCAGTTGTAAAGGAGGGATTGAAATCAGAGACGTGATGCTCTTTGCCCGGCTTAGCTATAAGCTCTTTTAAAATTTCCTTTTTCATTGTTATAAAATTAGGTATTTATTTATATAACACTGTGATAAGGAAATCAGTTCTTGTAAAATTGTGGTTATTGATTCACTTTTCCACAATATGTATCATCAAATTCTACATAATTCCACACTATTGTTGATGATAAAGATTTCTATATGCCTGAATATCAGTTGTATATCATTTTGTGCATTTCTGGCATCCGCTTTGCAACTTATTGAGTATAAGAGAGAATAAAACAATAACTCAATTATTCACACTAAAAAATTACGATTATGAAAAAGGTATTAGTAGCAGTAGCATTGGTAATGGGATTAGGTAGCTCTGTAGCATTTGCACAGGAAGTAAGTAACACTCCGGTTGTGGAGAATCAGACTCAGGCTCCACAAGATGAATACACAAAAGTTGAAGTGAAAGACTTGCCGGAAGCAGTGGCGCAAGCAATAGCTAAGAGCTATGAAGGTGCTACCATCAAGGAAGCGTATGTTGCCGAAAAAGAGACTGGCAAGGTTTATAAAGTAATTCTTACTACAAAAGACGCCCAGGAAGTAACCGTACTTCTGAATGAAAAAGGCGAAGAAGTGAAGTAATTAAGTAAGACTTCGAAAGTAATAACTCATGGAGATATCCCGGTTCGTGATGAATCGGGATATCTCGTTTATGTAAGATGTATAAACATAAGTATGCACAAAAAAGAGAGAAAACAACGAGTATTGAGAGGAGTCAATCCTTTTTGTTTTACCTTTGCTGTCCATCATTAAACACATAATTTATGAAACTAAAAGTTGCCGTTATATTTGGAGGAAAATCCGCTGAACATGAAGTCTCGTTGAGGTCAGCTACTAACATCTTTAATGCTGTCGACAGAGCCAGACTTATTCCTTTACTCATTGGAGTCGATAAAAATGGTGTCTGGCATTATATCCGAAGCTTTGGGAAGTAAGTGGAATTTCCTATAAAGACCTGATCACAGAACTTATTACTTTGTCTTTACTGAGAGATAATCGGGATTCGGAACTATTGACCGAAGGTTAATAGGAAAATGAAACAGGTAATGCAAGGCTGATCGAAAGGTCCGGGGAGTCATTCTTCTCTTTGTCACATCGTTGTCAGAAGGAGAATAACCGGAAAGGCACTTTTTGATCAGCCTTGACTTATTTATATGTGGTTAGTGGCCGATAACAAGACAAAGGGTTACGATTTGTTTTTCAGTAGTTCATAATAATGTGCATTAATGAACTGCCCATTTTTGAAACATGCCTTACGATGTACTCCTGTTTTCTGAAATCCGGCTTTCTCCAGCACGCGCATTGATGCGGTGTTGTATTCGTACACCGTAGCATAGATACGTATTACATCTGTATACCGGAAATAATGCTCTATTGCTTCTTTCAAAGCAGCTGTCATAATGCCTTTGTTCCAGTATGTTTCTGAAATCCAGTAGCCGGCTTCTGCATTGAAGCGTTCGACGTCAGTCCCACGAACAAATCCGATATTACCGACCGCCTCATGATTTACTTCGATACAAAATTCATTTTGTTCCACTTGTTCCGAAGCATATTTAATGAAAGCGTCAGCAGCTGTTTCTGTATATGGAAAAGGTAATCCGTCCCTACAGTTATCCCATATCTTTTTATTATTCAGATGTATCGTCAGATCTTTGGCGTCAGATTCTAGCCAAGGCCGAAGTATAAAATCCATCTTTTTATTCTTTGTGGTTATTATTGTTTCTTTCCCGGATTTTTCCCCATGCATGAGTATCAAACAGACAACTGCTGCGCATTGTCTCATACATCACTTTAAATCTCGACATTGGAATGGTATAGCTCAGTATATCAGCTTCAAAATAGGGGCGTACAGAAGGATCAAAAAAACCGATAAATGTTCTGTAGCCCCCTTTACGATTCTCTAAAATTGTCTGTGTGACCACCGAACTGCAACCGGACCCGAAGGTGGAAATGACTGTATCTTCCTTATTATTGTCGAAGAAAGCCCAGGTAGTCAGCCCGGACAATATATCCGGATTTGCCAGAAAAAGGATTCCTTCTGCTTTATCGAAGTTTTCAACTTTATCGATACGGGCAAAGTGCAGATATTGTTTTTCTGCCCGTGGCACTCCCAGTTGTTCAATAAAGCTCTTCACCATTTCCGGTGTCTGCTTATATCTCTCTTTCAGAGATACAAATGTCGGGACACGTTCGGGCATGTCAGTGAATCCGGTATAAAACTTACCGCCACCGCAACCAATTGTTTCCGCATTCAGGCTGATGGTATTACCTTCCCTGACTTTATCCATGCTTTTAAAGAAGCATCCGTTCACTTTCTCCGTTTCATTTTCAAGAATGTCCGAGTACCAGAACAGGATAGGCAATTCAGCATATTCGCCAAAGGCTTCCCGATAGTTTTCGATAAATTTTTTTATTTCCATAATTAGTCATTTATTAAATTTCAAATTCAGCCTGCATCTCAAGGGATGTACGGACAAAGTTAAAATAAAAAAGCAAAGAATGAAGAATAAAGTCAGAAAATACGTGTTTTGTATACGGGATGATAAAGTTGGTCTACTATTTCTTATGTTCGTGATATAAAGATCTATTTTTGTTTCATTCAAATTAAAATGAGAAAGAATGAAGTATGTTATAGTAAGTATGTTTACTTTACTCATGTGGATGCCGGAAGCTATGAGGGCACAAGTGATTGTCAAAACCGGATATATCTCATCTTCTTCTTACAAGGATGAGAACGGACAGGAGACAGGAGGAAAGGGAGATCTGAAATTTGTAGAAGGGAGTGTGAATGTTCCTGTATCACAGAAACTGAATGAAAGGAAGCAGCCTACTGTCTGGATAGTCTCGGCCGGAGGAGGTTATACTTCCATGAATAACAAGAATCTGCAATCTTATATAGACATCGATCAGACTATAAATTTACAATTGGGAGTAACCAACATCCGTCCGGTCAGTAAGAAATGGATGTTGCTGACTACAGTTGGTGTAGGCGTTTATACAGCTTCCGATATAAGAATGAAGAATGTTTTGGGACAGGGAGGAGCTGTCTTTATCCGGCAGTTGAAACCGAATCTGTCTCTTGGGGCCGGACTGGCGATCAATAATACGTTTGGCTATCCCATGATTTTTCCGGCCATATACTTTGATTGGAGTACGGAAGGGCGTTATGAGATCAAAGTTTCCATGATGAATGCAATGGAAGTATCGGCAGGGATGCACCTAAATAAATATCTGAAAGTTAGTTTGATGGCAGAGATGAACGGCGCGTTGGCATTAGTAGAAAGAGAAGGAAAAGATGTTATGTTCTCCCAGCAATACATCATTGTAGGATTACAGCCGGAACTGAATTTGGGGTCTTCTCTTGCTATAACTGCTACCGGTGGATTATCGTGCAGCCGGATTGCTTATTATACAACACGTACATTAAAAGCTTTTTTCAAGGATATGTCCAAAGATATCGATCCTTATTTTAAGCCGGCTATGTATGTTTCGATGGGAATGAAGTATAAGTTCTGAAAAAGTAGTAACTTTATCGCCTTATGTCAGTGAAACGAATATTATATTCAGCATTAAAAGTCATAGGGGTATTTTTAATCATATCCTTTATGGTGTTCAGGGGAAATCTCGTCAGGGAGGTTGGCTTCGGATTTAATTTGTCGACAGGCATAAATTTACTGATGATCCTGACGTTTTCGGGATTAATCTATTTGAATACTAATGTGTTGATTCCTAGATATCTGTTTAAGGGACGATACAAGGCTTATGCCGGCTATATGGGGTATCTTATTGTATTTATGGCACTGTTTATGATGGGCGGTCTATATATTCTGAAGCAGTATTATAAGATTCCTGATCAGATCGTAACGATCAATCCTATTTTTTTTCTTTTCCTTTTGATTAATGTGATAGCATTTGTTTTGTATTTCCTGACTTTCTCTTTTACTCTATTTTTCCGTCGCTGGGTGAACGATCAACAATTGCTGAATAAATTGGAGAACGATAATCTTCAGACTGAATTGACTCGTCTGAAAGAACAGATTCAGCCGGACTTTCTTTCGAAAATGTTAAATGAGGCGCAACTGCTGGCAAAGAAAGATGCGGATAAAGCTTCGGCACTCATTTTTAAGCTGGGCAGCCTGCTCCGATATCAGCTTTATGAAAGTGTACACGAAAAAGTATTTTTAAGTGATGAAATCCATTTTGTTACAGATTATCTGGAATTAGAGAAAATGTACAATGAACGGCTTGAATATAAGATTCAAGTGGAGAATGAAGTACGATATATTCAAATTCCTCCTTTATTGTTTATGCCTCTTATAGAATATGCTGTCCGGGAAAGTGCGGATAATGAAGATGGAGCGGAGAATCAGATAGCAATTGGCTTTCAGGCAAAAGAAGAAGGATTGCTTTTTACTTGCACATATCATTGTTCGGATATGAATACATTGCAGCATATGCCTCAGGCTTCGTTACCAGCATTCGGGCAACTTCAGAAGCGACTGGATTTATTATATCCCGGACATTATTTATTGGAGAATCAATATGATCATCAGTCGTCATGTACCACCAATCTAAAATTGATGTAATGAAAGATACGGAAAATATATATTATTTGGGAAGGGTTTTGGTCGACCGTCCATACAGGATGATTCGTCATTTATTACTGATGTCGCTGATTTGTTTTCTGGCTTTTCAGAACGTGTATGGCAGTTTTAATAAAGAAGGTTTCCTGTATGCATATCTGGTGAGTGTGTTTATCTTTTCTTTCCCCATCTATATGAATATTTATCAGTTGCTCCCTCGTTTTTTGGGCAAACGCCAATTCATTTTTTATTGGGCATCCTTTCTGGGGGTTATTGTTTTTAGTGCATTATTGGGGCTGGTTTGTTTTTATCCACTTCACCGGCAATACGGTATCAGTGAATTCAGTTTGCAGGACGGGCAGTCTTTTTCATTCTGGAGTATCATTCACTCCATACTTGTACTAACTTTGATAGCAGGGAGCAGTACCAGCTTTGAGATGTTCCGGCGTTGGATTATTTCCGGCAGAAAAATATCGGAACTGGAGAATACGACGATGCAGACGGAGCTTCAGCAATTAAAGAATCAGATAAATCCGCACTTCCTTTTCAATATGTTGAACAATGCCAATATATTAGTAAAAGAAGACCCTGATGAAGCCTCTCAGATATTGGGGAAATTGAATGATCTGCTTCGTTACCAATTTAATGACAGTACCCGTAAGGAGGTTTCACTGAATGCGGATATTCAGTTTCTGACCAGCTTCCTTGAATTGGAAAAGGTACGTCGGGATCATTTTGAGTATTTGGTGTCGAAAGAGGGAGATATGAATCATGTTTGTGTACCGCCGTTGCTGTTTATTCCTTTTGTGGAAAATGCGGTAAAACATAATCCGGATAGTGATAACTTGTCTTATGTACATATCTATTTTACGTTGCATGATCATGAACTGTCATTCCGTTGTGAAAACTCAAAACCTTCTGTTCCGGTGAAACGGGAAGGAGGGATCGGATTGGCAAACGTGCGGCGAAGACTGGAGTTGTTATATGGCTCAGGATATACGTTAGAGATAAAAGATTTAGCAACAACCTATAGTGTCAATTTACGTTTAAGCTTATGAACTGTATTATTGTAGATGATGAACCCGTAGCCCGGAAAGGCATGAAATCTCTGATAGAGCAGGTTCCCCAATTAGAGTTGGCGGGTAGCTTTAATAACGCTGTGGCTGCATCCGCCTTTATGAGTGGGCACACAGTCGATTTGATTTTCCTTGATATTCAGATGCCCGGTATCACCGGTATGGAGTTTGCTCAAAGTATTCCGGAGAATACACTGGTCATCTTCACCACTGCATACGCTGAATATGCCCTTGATAGCTATGAAGTGAATGCTGTAGATTATTTGATAAAGCCGATTGAACTGAGTCGTTTTCTGAAGGCAGTCAATAAAGCGGTCGCTTATCATAAGTTATTGGTGTCGGCAGAACCAGAAAAGGTAGAAAATATTCGGGAAGACTATCTTTTTATTAAGTCGGAACGGCGGTATTTCAAAATTAACTTCAGTAGTATCCTTTTTATTGAAGGGCTAAAGGATTATTCTATTCTTCAGCTGGAAGATCAGCGTATTATAACTAAAATGAACCTGAAAAATATCCACGAACAATTGCCGGATAAATTGTTCCTTCGGGTGAATAAATCTTATATCGTCAATACTTCACACATTGACTCGTTCGATACGAATGACGTATATATAAAGACTTATGAGATAGCACTTGGCGGGAGCTATAAACGTTCGTTCTTTGAAGAATTTATGCCTAAGTATCAGCAAAAGGAGTAAATGCAACCTCTGACTTGTTTACAGAGCATAACTGAAACATCATGCGTTAAGTTTTGGCCTTATTTCATAAAAAAGGATATTTTACTAAAGAAAAAAGGGTAAACATAGTGTGTTATTCCCACGAAATGCCGTTATTTGTACTCATTAAACAATAAAAGGTATTTTGATTTGATTATTTCACATGAATCTTCTCATTTATTGAGCATATCCATCTCTGATTAAGAACTTCCAAAGAACTTTGTTATTGAAATTATTAATTTTTTATATTTGTATTTTATGAATTTGTACATTGGAAATCTTAACTATAATGTTAAGGAATCAGACTTGAGAAACGTAATGGAAGAGTATGGAGCAGTTGCTTCAGTTAAATTAATCACAGATCGTGAAACAAGAAGATCAAAGGGCTTTGCTTTTATTGAAATGCCGGATGATGCAGAAGCTGCTAATGCTATTAAAGAATTGAACGGTGCTGAATATGTAGGCCGTCCGATGGTAGTTAAAGAAGCTTTGCCGAAGAACTAATTGACTGAATAACAATCAGTATATAAAAAGAAGGTGTATTGGGATGACCAATGCACCTTCTTTCGTTTTTATAAAATCCGGTCGGCTTATTTTTTTAGTCAGAAGAATTTATTTCTGTTTTTATTGTCAGCGGTAGTTTTTTTCTTACCTTTGGTTCACTATCTGTTTGCGTGGATGGTGTAATTGAAAAACTAATGATATGAAATAAACATCTTAAATTTACCATATTAACAACAAACCGATAAAAGATGAATCAAGAACTTTTAATGAATCCCAACTGCTTGGTGGCTGCTTTGGAAAAGCCTGCTGCCGAGTTTACTAAAGCGGATATTATTTCTTTTATTCAGAAGAATAATATCCGTATGGTTAATTTTATGTATCCTGCTGCTGACGGGCGACTGAAAACGTTGAATTTTGTGATTAATAATGCAGCTTATCTGGATGCTATTCTTACTTGTGGAGAGCGCGTAGATGGTTCCAGTCTGTTTCCTTTCATAGAGGCGGGGAGTAGCGACCTGTATGTAGTGCCTCGTTTCCGCACTGCTTTTGTTGATCCTTTTGCTGAAATACCGACACTCTCGATGCTCTGTTCTTTCTTCAATAAAGACGGTGAACCATTGGAAAGTTCGCCGGAACATACTTTGCATAAGGCATGTAAGGCATTTACTGATGTCACAGGTATGGAGTTTCAGGCAATGGGAGAACTGGAATATTATGTTATTTCACCGGATACAGGAATGTTTCAGGCTACGGATCAGCGTGGTTATCATGAATCTGCTCCGTATGCTAAGTTTAATGATTTCCGTACGCAGTGTATGTCATATATAGCTCAGACCGGTGGACAAATAAAATATGGTCATTCCGAGGTGGGCAATTTTACATTGGATGGCATGATTTATGAACAGAACGAAATTGAGTTCCTGCCAGTTCGTGCCGAAGATGCGGCAGACCAATTAATGATTGCCAAATGGGTAATTCGTAGTCTGGGATACAGATATGGGTACAATGTGACATTTGCGCCTAAGATTACGGCAGGAAAAGCCGGTTCTGGTCTGCATGTTCACATGCGTATTGTAAAAGACGGACAAAATCAGATGCTGAAAGATGGAGTATTGTCGGAAACAGCTCGTAAAGCAATTGCCGGAATGATGGAACTTGCTCCTTCCATTACAGCTTTCGGAAATACGAATCCTACTTCTTATTTCCGTTTAGTTCCTCATCAGGAAGCACCTACGAATGTTTGCTGGGGAGATCGTAATCGTTCTGTATTGGTACGTGTACCTTTGGGGTGGGCCGCCAAAACTGATATGTGTACTTTGGCAAACCCATTGGAAAACGAAAGCCATTTTGATACCAGTCAGAAGCAAACGGTGGAAATGCGCTCTCCGGATGGCTCGGCAGATTTGTATCAACTGCTTGCAGGATTGGCTGTTGCCTGTCGTCATGGTTTTGAGATAGAGAATGCGTTGGATATTGCAAAGAGAACGTATGTAAATGTGAACATCCATCAGAAAGAGAATGAAGATAAACTGAAAGCTTTAGCTCAATTACCGGATAGTTGCGCAGCCTCTGCCGAATGCTTGCAAAAGCAACGTGCCGTCTTTGAACAATATCATGTATTTAGTCCGGCTATGATTGACGGTATTATATGTAAGCTTCGTAGCTATGAGGATAAAACATTGCGTGCTGACTTGGATGGCAAACCGGAAGAAATGCTGGAATTGGTACATAAGTATTTTCACTGTGGATAAAAAAGTCACGGTATTTTGCTAATGCTATAACTAAAAGAGGGTGTTATGAACGCCCTCTTTTAATTAATCCTCATTATTATCTTCTTCATCATCTACCAGATTATTGAGTTCAAGTTCCAGATCTACAAGTTCTTGCTCCCATAACTTTATGATATCTTTCGGTGTATCTTTAGCTGCTTTCTTGACTCTTTCCTGAGCAACAGATACTTCATGCTCTAATTGACTACGTCTGCTCATACAATTCAATATTTAATTAGTAAAATTATAACAAACTGCTTGAAAAATAGTTCGATAAAGCGGATTTTAAAATAGATGGGATGAACTATTTATAAATAAGGGCTGTTGTAGTCTAAAATCTTTTTAAATATACAATTATGCTCAATTTATTAGCTGTATTTTTAGTCTGTTCAGGTATTGGAATTGCTGTTCACATAGCAATCGACCTGACACATCGCCCACAATCAATGAAGATAATGAATGCAGTATGGATTTTAACTGCATTGTGGGGAAGTTATTTAGCTTTATGGGCTTATAATAAATTCGGAAAAAGTGTTCCGATGAAGATGGGAGAGGATGAGATGAAAATGGATATGTCAATGGGAAATATGCCTATGGAGTATCCTCATTGGCAGTCCGTGGCTTTATCTGCTTTACACTGTGGAGCAGGCTGCACATTGGCTGATATAATAGGAGAGTGGGTTACCAATTATATTCCGGTAACCGTTGCAGGAAGCCAGCTTATAGGAAACTGGGTATTTGATTTTATTTTAGCATTGATTATCGGGGTTTATTTTCAATTTTACGCTATTCGGGAAATGGAGAGAATTTCAGTTGGAAATGCATTATCCCGTGCTTTCAAAGCAGATTTCTTTTCTCTGTTGTCTTGGCAAATAGGAATGTATGGCTGGATGGCAATCGTTTATTTTATTTTGTTCGTCAATGAACCTTTGCCTAAAGATACGTGGATGTTTTGGTTTATGATGCAGTTAGCTATGCTCGTCGGCTTCTTCTGTGCATATCCGATGAATGCTTTATTAATAAAGTTGGGAGTGAAAAAGGGGATGTAGTACTCGTGTACCACTCTGTTATTACCGATGATATAAGTATGTATATAAAATAGAACCACACGGAAAAATGAAAGGTGCATAAGTCCTGTCAATCCGTGTGGTTCTATCTTTTAGCTTACAGCATTTCTGCCGTTGCCTCTATTTAATTTCTCCTTTGAGAGAAGATTATCTTTTCAATAACTTCGGAATATCCGAAGGCTCTTGTGCGACACGTATACCAGCAGCTTCCAAAGCTTCTATTTTGTCTTTTGCTGAGCCGGAACTTCCCGAGATGATAGCTCCTGCATGCCCCATCTGTTTTCCCGGAGGTGCGGATTGTCCGGCAATAAATGCTACGACAGGTTTGTCTACATGATTGCGAATGTATTCAGCAGCCTGTTCTTCTGCATTGCCTCCGATTTCTCCGATTAAAACAATAGCTTCAGTTTCAGGGTCATTTTGAAACATCTCCAATAGTTGACGGAAATGCAATCCTACTACAGGATCTCCTCCGATACCAATTGCAGTAGACTGTCCCATACCGTTAGCTGTTAAATGATACACAATTTCATAAGTAAGCGTTCCGCTACGGCTGATGACACCGACATTTCCCTTCTGAAAGACTTGTCCCGGAAGAATCCCTACCATACTTTTTCCGGGAGAAATGAGCCCCGGACAGTTGGGACCAACCAACAGTGCGCCTCTTTGTTCTGCAAAGCGATGCGCCTTGATGACATCCAGGGTCGGAATGCCTTCTGCAATACAGACTATCAACAAGATGCCTGCGTCTGCAGCTTCCATGATAGCATCCGCTGCAAAACGTGCTGGGACAAAAATAATCGAAGTATTCGCCTGTGTCTGTTCTACGGCTTCATACATCGTATTGAAAACCGGAATACCGTCTACATTCATGCCTCCTTTACCCGGAGAAGTTCCACCAACGACATTCGTTCCGTATTCTTTCATCTTTTTAGCATGAAAAAGCCCGTCTCTACCGGTGATACCTTGTACGACCAGACGAGTGGATTTATCTATTAATATACTCATTGTTCTTTCATTTTTATATGTGATTTCATCTTAAGACCTGAGAGCCATTAATACGGCTTCCTGCATCGTTGTAGCAATTTGAAAACGGTCATGGTTGCGTAAAAGGTCACGTCCGATATGCTCATTTGTTCCTGTGAGCCGGACGATGACCGGAATATCACTCTTAATCTGGTCGAATGCCTGAATAAGTCCGATTGCTACATCATCACAGCGAGTGATTCCTCCAAAAATATTAATCAGAACAACTTTTACTTTTTCGTCCTGTAATAGAAGCTTCATGGCTTCAACCACTTTGACGGGGTTTGAACTGCCGCCAATGTCAAGGAAGTTGGCAGGATTCCCTCCATGAAGTTTTATCATATCCATTGTTGCCATGGCAAGTCCGGCTCCATTTACCATACAGCCTATATTGCCATCCATATGAACATAGCTGAATCCTTTATTTTTGGCATCCGCTTCCACTTTTTCTTCTTCTGTAGGGTCAAAAAAACTTAGTATGTCCGGATGACGGTGGAGAGCGTTATCATCAAAAACAATTTTGGCATCAATAGCCATTAATATGCCTTTGGTGGTAAGAGCTAATGGGTTTATTTCAACCAGAGATGCATCATTCTCCATGAAAATTTTGTAGAGTTCCTGTAGAATGGCAGCCATTCTGTCAGCTTGTTCCAACTGAGGGAAGAGAGAGAATGCGAAACGGCGTGCAAGGTAGTCAGGCAAACCGATGAATGGATCAATGGCATAGCGAATGATTTTATCCGGTGACTGGCGGGCTACTTCTTCGATGTCCATACCACCGGATGCACTCATCATGAGGATTACAGCGCGTGTATTTCTGTCGATAGTAAAACTGACATAATATTCAGCAGCAATATCGACCGCTTCGCTGACCAGTATTTGATTGACAGGAAGTCCTTTAATACTCATGCTTAGGATATTCTTAGCTTCCTGATAGGCATCTTCTGTATTATCAACCAATTTAACACCTCCGGCTTTTCCCCGTCCGCCGGTTAGCACTTGTGCTTTAATAACCCCTCTGTCCGATCCCATTCTCCGGTAAGCAGCAACTGCACCGGCAGCTGTACGACATAGAGTATGCCTTTCAACAGGGATTCCATACTTGGAGAAGATTTCTTTTGCTTGATATTCATGTATTTTCATGATCCACGAATTTGAATAAATGATTCCTATAATACAAACAAAAGAAAGATCAGGAAAGTTTGCTGACAGAGAGAACTATTGATGTGTTATACAGCATGTTAATTGTTTTATATTTCACTAACGAGCATAAAAAAACGTGTTGGCAAACTTTGTCAACACGCTCTATAATGAAAGGAATTGGTAAATCTACTGCAGATGCTTATGCAATGCCGTGAGCACTTACCGTACCGTCTATTTTCTTGATCAAGCCTTGCAATACTGCACCCGGTCCGCATTCTGTGAAATCAGTAGCACCATCAGCAACCATATTCTTAACAGATTGTGTCCAGCGTACAGAGGCAGTTAGCTGAGCAACCAGATTCTTCTTAATCTCAGCAGGATCAGTGTGAGGAAGTGCATCTACATTCTGATATACCGGACATTTGGGAGCATGGATTTCTGTTGCGTTGATAGCAGCCTCCAACTCAATTTTAGCCGGGTCCATCAATGGTGAGTGGAAAGCACCGCCTACCTTCAGCGGAAGAGCACGTTTTGCTCCGGCAGCTTTCATCAGTTCACAAGCTTTTTCGATACCTGGTACAGAACCTGAAATTACGATTTGTCCCGGACAGTTGTAATTGGCAGGTACGCAAACTTCACCTTCTGCATTGACAGAAGCACAGATTTCTTCCACCTTTTCATCTGGCAATGCAATGATGGCAGCCATAGTAGAAGGAGTGGCTTCGCAAGCTTTCTGCATAGCCATTGCACGAGCATAAACCAGTTTCAGTCCGTCTTCAAAACTCAGTGCACCAGCAGCTACCAATGCAGAGAATTCGCCAAGTGAGTGTCCGGCTGTCATTTCCGGTTTGAAATCATCACCCATGCAAAGAGCAGAGATAACAGAGTGAAGGAATACGGCAGGCTGAGTAACCTTTGTCTGACGAAGATCTTCGTCTGTACCATTGAACATGATATCTGTAATGCGATATCCGAGGATATCATTTGCTTTTTCAAACAATTCTTTTGCTAAAGCTGAGTTTTCATACAGGTCTTTACCCATTCCTACGAATTGAGCACCTTGACCGGGAAATACAAATGCTTTCATATCTTTAATTATTTAATTGATTTTTAAATGCGGGTGCAAAGTTACAGATTTTTATGACACGACCGCACAAAATGTACATATTTGTGCAACGGAGTCAGGAAAATGCCACAGAGGTCCGTTGCCATGCCCGATATTTAAGTTTTTGCCTGCAATGATGGCGTGGGTGATATATTCTTTGGCATGACGGATGGATTCTTTCATCGAATATCCTTTTGCCTGGTAGCTTGCAATAGCAGAAGAGAGAGTACATCCTGTCCCATGTAAGTTTTTGGTTTCTATCTTTTTTTCTTCATATATATAATAGGTATGATCCGGAGAATATAAAAGATCACACATTTTATCACCTTCCAAGTGTCCGCCTTTGATCAGGATATGGGTTTGATAATCGATAGAGAGTTGTTTGGCAGCTGCCAGCATGTCCTGTGTATTTTGGATGCTGTTACCTGTCAGTACCATTGCTTCATCGATGTTGGGAGTGATTAATGTAACAAGTGGTAAAAGTTCATTCTTAATCTCTTCAATGGCTTCGTCCGTCATCAGCTTTCGTCCGCTGGTAGATACCATTACCGGATCGTAAATGATATGTTCCGGTGAATATTTCCGCAAACACTCAGCGATGACATGAACGATCTGAATATCGTTGACCATGCCTATTTTCACAGAGGCAGGCTGCAAATCCTCCATCACCGCTTCGATTTGTCCGCAAACAATTTCGGGGGGTATCGCATGGACTGCACGTACCCCTAAAGTGTTTTGTACGGTAACGGCAGTGATGGCAGATGCCGCATAGCCTCCTAATGCCGAGATTGTTTTGATATCTGCCTGAATGCCCGCTCCTCCCGAACAATCGGAACCGGCGATGGATAAAATGACGGGATGACGTTCCATTTTAGATTTTTTAATATTTATCCGGCAAAGATAAAATAAAAACAGCAAGATACAAAATGAGATATCGTCTAAAATACAATAAGTACATTGTCGGGGATGAGGAAGAATGGATATGAAAAGTACTGATAATAAAGAACCATTACTCTTTTCGTACTTTGTACAATTACTCGCTACCGGAATGGCTAAAATACATATTGTAATTCAGAAGATAACACTAAGTAGTCATATTGTATGTTGTATGATATGTATATCCATGAAAAACAATGTTTTATAGCATGTTATTTATTGTTGTTTGAATTGAATGTCACCCCTATATTTGCATCGTATTAAAGAAATGGATATGCAGAACATACAGAAAAAAGCACCTTTGGCAAACAATCACATATCAGTAGACTGTGTGGTGATTGGTTTTGACGGAGAACAACTGAAAGTGTTACTTGTAAAACGTGCGGGTGAAGATAATGGTGAAGTGTATCACGATATGAAACTTCCCGGAAGTCTTATTTATATGGATGAAGACTTGGACGAAGCAGCGCAACGCGTACTGTATGAATTGACAGGGCTCAAAAATGTGAACCTGATGCAGTTTAAGGCATTCGGTTCTAAAAACAGAACCAGCAATCCCAAAGATGTACGCTGGCTGGAACGGGCAATGCAGTCAAAGGTTGAACGTATCGTGACGATCGCTTATTTATCGATGGTGAAAATAGATCGGACATTGGACAAGAATCTGGATGATCATCAGGCTTGTTGGATTGCTTTGAAGGATGTGATGACATTGGCTTTCGACCACAATCTGATAATCAAAGAGGCCATGACCTATATTCGTCAGTTTGCAGAGTTCAATCCTTCCATGTTATTTGAGCTGCTTCCGCGTAAGTTTACTGCTGCTCAGTTAAGGACCCTTTTTGAGTTGGTATATGACAAGACTGTGGATGTACGCAACTTCCATAAGAAAATAGCGATGATGGAATATGTAGTTCCTTTGGAAGAAAAACAGCAAGGGGTGGCCCATCGTGCAGCACGTTATTATAAATTTGATAAGAAGATATATAATAAGGTAAGAAGGTAAGCTTATTCAAATATTAAATAGTAAATCGTTAAATCGTAAATATTATCATGTTTTTATTAGGTTATGACATAGGTAGCTCGTCTGTTAAAGCGAGTCTGGTAAATGCTGAAACAGGTAAATGTGTATCGTCAGCGTTTTTCCCGAAAACAGAAGCGAAAATTATCGCAGTAAATCCCGGGTGGGCAGAACAAGACCCTGAAAGTTGGTGGGAAAACTTGAAGTTGTCCACACAGGTTATTATGGCAGAATCAGGAGTTGGTGCTGCCGAAATTAAAGCTATCGGTATTTCCTATCAAATGCACGGACTGGTATGTGTAGATAAGAACCAGCATGTATTGCGTCCCGCTATAATCTGGTGTGATTCTCGTGCAGTGCCTTATGGACAGAAAGCATTTGAAATGATCGGAGAGGAGAAGTGTCTTTCTCATTTACTGAATTCGCCAGGTAATTTTACAGCTTCAAAGTTGGCTTGGATCAAACAGAACGAACCGGCTGTCTACGAGCAGATATATAAAATAATGCTTCCCGGTGATTATATTGCCATGAAGTTGAGTGGAGATATATGTACAACTGTTTCCGGTCTTTCAGAAGGAATGTTCTGGGACTTTAAAAATAATCGCGTAGCCGATTTCCTGATGGATTATTACGGGTTTGATGCTTCGCTCATTGCAGATATCAAACCGACCTTTGCGGAACAAGGACGTGTAAATGCCGTTGCTGCGAAAGAATTAGGATTGAAAGAAGGAACACCGATTACTTATCGTGCTGGTGACCAGCCGAATAATGCACTTTCACTGAATGTGTTCAATCCGGGTGAAATCGCTTCTACGGCAGGAACGTCAGGAGTTGTATACGGTGTGAATGGCGAAGTGAATTATGATTTACAGTCGCGTGTCAATACCTTTGCGCATGTGAATCATACAGCTGAGCAAACTCGTTTGGGAGTATTGCTCTGCATCAACGGAACGGGTATTCTCAACTCATGGGTAAAAAGAAATATAGCTCCCGAGGGTATTTCGTACAACGAAATGAATGTATTGGCTTCCAAAGCACCGATCGGGAGTGCAGGTATCAGCATCCTGCCTTTTGGTAATGGTGCGGAACGCATGCTGAATAATAAAGAAATAGGCTGTAGCATTCGTGGTGTTGATTTTAATGCACATGGCAAGCACCATATTATTCGTGCTGCACAAGAAGGAATTGTATTTTCTTTTAAGTATGGCATTGACATCATGGAACAAATGGGGATTCCGGTCAAAATGATTCACGCCGGACATGCAAATATGTTCCTTAGTTCCATCTTCCGTGATACACTGGCAGGAGTAACCGGAGCTACTATCGAACTTTATGATACGGATGGTTCTGTAGGAGCCGCCAAGGGGGCAGGTATCGGTGCGGGCATTTATAAAGATAATAATGAGGCATTTGAAACCCTTGACAAACTGGATGTGATTGAACCGAATATAGCTAAACGACAGGAATACGCCGATGCATATGCCAGATGGAAGCATCGTCTTGAGAAATCAATGGGCGGCAACGTATAGACTTGGACTTTCAACTCAGATAATAAATAATAATATAATAACTTTTTAAATAACAAGAATTATGGCAACAAAAGAATTTTTTCCGGGAATTGAAAAGATTAAATTTGAAGGTAAAGATAGTAAGAACCCGATGGCATTCCGTTATTATGATGCAGAGAAGGTAATTAATGGTAAAAAAATGAAGGATTGGCTGAGATTCGCTATGGCATGGTGGCACACATTGTGTGCTGAAGGTGGCGACCAGTTTGGTGGCGGAACGAAGCAATTCCCATGGAACTGCAATGCAGATGCTATACAGGCTGCAAAAGACAAGATGGACGCAGGGTTTGAATTCATGCAGAAAATGGGTATCGAATACTATTGTTTTCATGACGTAGACTTGGTTTCAGAAGGTGCCAGTGTGGAAGAATATGAAGCAAATCTGAAAGAAATCGTAGCTTATGCAAAACAGAAACAGGCAGAAACAGGCATCAAACTGCTATGGGGTACTGCTAATGTATTCGGTCACGCCCGTTATATGAACGGTGCCGCTACTAATCCCGATTTCGATGTAGTAGCCCGTGCTGCTATTCAAATTAAGAATGCGATTGATGCGACGATTGAACTTGGTGGAGAAAATTATGTATTCTGGGGTGGTCGTGAAGGATATATGTCTCTTCTGAACACAGACCAGAAACGTGAAAAAGAACACCTTGCACAGATGTTGACAATTGCCCGTGACTATGCCCGCGCACGCGGCTTCAAAGGTACTTTCCTGATTGAACCGAAACCGATGGAGCCGACTAAGCATCAGTATGATGTAGATACGGAAACAGTTATCGGCTTCTTGAAAGCTCACGGTCTGGATAAAGATTTCAAAGTAAATATCGAAGTGAATCATGCAACGTTGGCAGGTCATACTTTTGAGCACGAACTGGCTGTAGCTGTAGATAATGGTATGCTGGGCTCTATTGATGCTAATCGTGGTGACTATCAGAATGGCTGGGATACGGATCAATTCCCAATTGATAATTATGAACTGACTCAGGCTATGATGCAGATTATCCGTAACGGTGGTCTTGGTACCGGTGGTACAAACTTCGATGCTAAAACCCGTCGTAACTCTACAGATCTGGAAGATATCTTTATTGCTCACATTGCTGGTATGGATGCCATGGCTCGCGCGCTCGAAAGTGCAGCAGCTTTGTTGAACGAATCTCCATACAAGAAGATGCTGGCTGACCGTTATGCTTCTTTCGATGGCGGAAAAGGCAAAGAATTTGAAGATGGCAAGCTGACTCTGGAAGATGTGGTTGCTTATGCAAAAACAAAAGGAGAGCCGAAACAGACTAGCGGCAAGCAGGAACTTTATGAAGCAATTCTGAATATGTATTGCTAATTAATATTTAAAACAGGCGGTAAAGCAGCGGTAGGGCTACTACTTTATCGCCTGACTTTTTCTAATCCAACTACTACACTACTTTATCCACTTTTTAAAACTATGAATAATACAACGAACGAAGGAAGTAAACTCTACTTGTATTCGATTACTTCTGTCGCTATTTTGGGCGGTTTGCTCTTTGGTTATGACACGGCGGTTATTTCCGGCGCGGAAAAAGGGCTGGAAGCTTTCTTCTTATCCGCTTCCGATTTCCAGTATAATAAGGTAATGCACGGCATTACTTCTTCCAGTGCATTGATAGGTTGCGTGCTGGGCGGTGCTTTATCCGGTATTTTTGCTTCTCGTCTGGGACGTCGTAACTCATTACGGCTTGCAGCAGTATTATTTTTCCTCTCGGCATTAGGCTCTTATTATCCGGAAGTCCTTTTCTTCGAATATGGAAAACCGAATATGGACTTATTGATAGCATTCAATCTGTATCGCGTTCTGGGTGGTATCGGAGTGGGACTGGCTTCAGCGGTATGTCCGATGTATATTGCTGAGATTGCTCCTTCCAATATTCGTGGAACCCTTGTTTCGTGCAACCAGTTTGCCATTATTTTTGGTATGTTGGTTGTCTACTTTGTGAATTATCTGATTATGGGCGACCATCAGAATCCGATTATTCTGAAAGATGCTGCTGGTGTGTTGTCAGTAAGTACAGAATCCGATATGTGGACAGTTCAGGAAGGATGGCGTTATATGTTCGGTTCGGAAGCTTTTCCGGCTGCTTTGTTTGGCATGCTCTTGTTCTTTGTTCCGAAGACTCCTCGTTATTTGGTTCTTGTACAACAGGAAGAAAAGGCTTACTCTATTCTGGAGAAAATTAATGGTAAGGCTAAAGCTCGGGAAATTCTTAATGATATTAAAGCTACAGCTCAGGAAAAGACAGAGAAAATCTTTACTTATGGAGTGACGGTAATCGTAATTGGCATTCTACTTTCTGTATTCCAACAGGCGATTGGTATTAATGCCGTACTTTATTATGCTCCGCGTATTTTCGAGAATGCCGGTGCAGAAGGTGGCGGTATGATGCAAACTGTGATTATGGGGGTTGTCAATATCATCTTTACACTGGTTGCTATCTTTACGGTAGACCGCTTTGGACGCAAACCTTTGCTGATTATCGGATCTATTGGTATGGCTGTGGGTGCATTTGCTGTGGCAATGTGTGATAGCATGGCAATCAAGGGTGTTCTTCCGGTACTTTCCATTATTGTATATGCAGCTTTCTTCATGATGTCATGGGGACCGATTTGCTGGGTGCTGATTTCAGAAATCTTCCCGAATACTATTCGTGGCAAAGCAGTCGCTATCGCTGTGGCTTTCCAATGGATATTCAACTATATCGTATCATCCACTTTCCCGGCATTATATGACTTTAGTCCGATGTTTGCATATAGCTTATATGGAATTATCTGTGTTGCTGCCGCTATCTTTGTCTGGCGATGGGTACCCGAAACTAAAGGAAAGACACTGGAAGATATGAGTAAACTCTGGAAGAAAAACAAATAAATTAGGTTAGTGTTTTTTATCATGTCATCAGGATTTTAGTGTGATGACAGGATTCTATCAAGATTATGACATCATACCAATGGTATGGTGTCATAATCATTTTTATGAGCATTTCATTGTAAATCAAGACCTAATTTTGCATTATCTATTTTTGGATACTCCGAACCATCCCGGCACAGGAAAATAAAAAGGAGAACGGATATAGCCCGGGTGAGTCAGTTTTCCTTCATCCACCCGCTTTTGTAATCTGCGGAGTGCAGTGGCTTTTCGAAGTCCACATAATGAACAAAGCTGCTGTGTAGTAATACAAGGGTTATCTTTGAAAAATTCAGCTAATCTCCCGTCTATTTCTATATCGCTCAACTCCTGTGACCTGCGGGTCTCACTAACCTTTTCAAAAGTCGTAGCCTTTAATTCGCGAAGCAAATCTTTTTCCGGAGTAAAAACGATTCCGCTGCAATGAATATTTTCGGCACGGATTTCTTTGGGAGAACGTACTTCGGGTGATTCCGCTTTGATACGGAATGAACCGATTCCCGGAATGTGAATGCTATTCCCGTTGGATAATTCTTGTTTGAAGACATTGGCGAACTCTATAAAAGATCCTATTACGTCACTTTGTCTTAAACTACTTCTGGACTCAATCGTTTCGGCTATATCTTCCAGTGTGATGGTGTCCCGTACAACCAGTCGGGCATGATATCTCGTTTTATTGGAATCTTTAGGTTGGGGAGTCAGGAAGAAATCATAAAGTGCATTCATTGCTTTAGTTGTTTTGTGCGTATCAATTAGCAGACTTACGCAGTCATTTTATTTATTTTGTACCTTTCTATTGATTGGCTCACATTATGTGCAACAGCTAACTCACATATTGTGTAACAACTGTCGCTCATTATGTGCGATAGCTATCGCACGACTGGTGCTACGCCTAATATGATGCGTCAAAATTACTAATAATTCTAATCAAAAACAACACTTCAAAGGCTTATTTTTGTTAGATCATTTTTCAAAAAAGAATGAGTCAACTTATTTGCAAATCCGGTATTCAGTACTATACTTTTGTGTCTCAAATCTCATAATAACTAAAAAAACAGTAAGTATGAAAACAATAATTAGAGAAATGGTAGAGACAATAAAACAATTGTTTGCACAGAAACAGCAAATGCAGGAGCCGATAGTTGCCAATTGTAAGATACCCGGAGTCGTGGCACAAAAGACACTGAAGAAGAAGGAGGAGCCTGAGAAGACAGGTGAAAAAACGGGCAAATCTAATAAATGGAGTCAATCGTTGACTTTGCAATTAAAGGAGTATTTGAATGACAATTTTGATTTCCGTTATAACAATCTGACAGGAGCTACAGAATATAGGGAGAAGAGTGGAAAGAACTGTTTCCGGCCTATTGATGAACGCGAAATGAATGGAATGATTGTGGATGCCCGCCTGGAGGGAATACCTTGTTGGAGAGGGGATGTGCCTACCATGATTCTTTCAAATAAAGTGGAGTCTTATAATCCTTTCCATCTTTATGTAAAGGAATTGCCGGGTTGGGATGGAGTAGATCGTGTAACACCTTTATTACTACGTGTTTCAGATAATGAGATATGGCTGAGAGGAGGACATTGCTGGTTACGGGCAATGCTTTCACAGTGGAGTGGGGAAGAACGTCTGCACGCCAATGTACTTACTCCCGTTTTAATAAGTGGGAAGCAGGGATTGAGTAAAAGTACTTTTTGCCGATTGCTGATGCCCGACTCATTGCGGCATTATTTTGTTGATAACCTGAATTTGGCAGCTGGCAGTTCGCCGGAGAAGAAGCTCGTGAAAAACGGATTGATTAATTTAGATGAATTCGATAAGATTAAAGAGAGTCAACAGGCTACATTAAAGAATCTTCTTCAAATGGTGAATGTTCCCGTTTTTCGTGGCAAGCGACTGGGATGGGTGAATGAGTCCCGTCTTGCTTCTTTTATAGCCACAACAAATGTCTATCAGGTATTGATTGACTCCACAGGAAGCCGTCGCTTTCTGTGTGTGGAGGTGTTAAAACCTATTTCGGAAGAACCTTTGGAGCATAAGCAAATATATGCGCAGCTGAAAGAAGAACTGAAATCCGGTGCACCGGATTATTTAAACAAAGAAGAAGAAAAGGCTTTGCAGAAACATAATAAGGCATATTATCGCCAATCCTTACTAGAAGATGTGTTTCATTGTTGTTTCCGTCATCCTTTGGAAACGGAAAAAGGTATCTGGCTGACAACAGCTGAAATATTTCAAGTGATGCGTAAATTCAATTCTGCAGCTTTGAAAGAGGTCTCTGCACGTCAATTGGGCTTGAAACTTTCAGCCATGGGATATATGGCAAAGCATACGTCTTTCGGAAATCGGTATTATGTGTTTAATCTTTTGGCCGAGAAAAAAGAAGTGTCATTATAATACGTTATTATACAGGTGGTTATTGTAAAAAGTGATTTGCTGATGTATACATTTTATGCTTACTCCTTGAAAAAATAGCTAATTAATTTTGCAGATTAAAAACATTGTTCGTAGTTTTGCGAACAATAAATAAGAAGGAGATATTGAAGTGAAAGAAAAGCAGTATACAGCAGAGCAGGAGCAGATAGCTCGTTTTGCTAAAGCTATGGGACATCCGGCACGAATGGCTATTCTTAGTTTCTTGACTAAACAGGAAAGTTGTTTCTTTGGAGATATTCACGAAGAATTGCCTATTGCCAAAGCAACCGTTTCACAGCACTTGAAAGAGCTGAAAGATGCAGGATTAATTCAGGGAGAAATAGAAACGCCCAAGGTGCGATATTGTATTAACAAGGAAAATTGGGAACTTGCCCGCAAATTATTTGCTGCATTTTGGGAAGATTGTAAATGTACAGGAACATCGTGCTGTGGATAACAGCACTTTTTTTTGAGAATATTGTTCGTAGTTCTACGAATTACGATTTAAAAATAAACTTTAATATAGAATAGAAAATGGAAATCAAAGTATTGGGAACCGGGTGTGCAGGTTGTAGGGCATTGTATGAAACAACTAAACAAGCAATTACTGAATTGGGTTGCGATGTCGTATTAATTAAAGAGGAAGATTTATTAAAAATCATGGAGTATAATGTTTTAAGTCTTCCGGCTTTAGTCGTTGACGGAAAAGTCGTATCTGCCGGAAAAAGATTATCACTTGCAGAAGTAAAAGAATTGATACCTCAATAATAAGATAGTTATGAAGAAACTCTTTTATTTACTATTCTCAACCATTATCTTAATATCTTGTGGTAATGGTGCAAAAGCAAAAACGGAGGCACAGAGTACGGAAGAAAAGCAGCCTGATCATATCGAAGTGCTTTATTTTCATGGAGCGCAGCGCTGTATCACCTGTCGGGCAATAGAAGCTAATACGGTAGCCCTTTTGGATAGCCTTTATTCCAAAGAGCAGGCAGGCGATAGGATTATCTATAAGGTTATAGATATTTCAAAAAAGGAAAACGAGCAAATTGCGGACAAGTACGAGGTTACTTGGTCGTCATTGTTTGTGAATGGTTGGAAAGATGGAAAAGAGAATGTAAACAACATGACGGAGTTCAGTTTTTCCAATGCAAGAAAATCACCGGACAAATTTAAAGAGGGAATTAAAAATAAAGTTGATGAATTGCTAAAACAGTTATAGGATGGATTTTCTTCAATCACTATTAGACAATAGTTCTGTTCCTGTTATAACAGCCTTTATCTTAGGAATTTTAACGGCAATCAGCCCGTGTCCTTTGGCTACTAATATAACGGCAATAGGTTTTATTGGTAAGGATATAGAAAACCGTCACCGTATATTCATAAATGGGTTACTTTATACATTTGGCAGGATAGTGACTTATACAGTACTTGGAGGTATTCTTATTCCGGTTCTTCGTGAGGGTGCAAGTATGTATATGGTTCAAAAGGCAGTAAGCAAATACGGTGAGATGTTGATTGCTCCGGTATTAATTCTTGTAGGGATATTCATGCTCGATATTATAAAGCTAAATATACCAAAAATTAATATTGGCGGAGAGGGGCTAAAGAAGAAAACAAAAGGTAGTTGGGGAGTTTTGTTATTGGGTATTTTGTTTGCTCTTGCCTTTTGCCCCACCAGTGGAGTTTTCTATTTCGGTATACTTATGCCCTTGGCAGCAGTAGAAACGGGCGGGTATTTTTTACCCGTAATATATGCTATCGCTACAGGGTTACCTGTAATCCTTGTTGCTTGGATATTGGCGTATAGTGTTGCCGGATTAGGTAGGTTTTATAACAGTGTACAAATCTTTGAAAAATGGTTCCGCAAAATTGTTGCTATACTCTTTATAGTCATAGGAATCTATTATGCGGTCGTTTTTTATCTATGAACAATTTAATTAAAATAAAAGACAGTATGAAAAAGATAGAAATTTTTGATCCGGCAATGTGTTGCCCTACGGGTTTGTGTGGAACAAATATCAATCCTGAATTGATGAGGGTTGCAGTTGTTGTCGAAACATTGAAAAGACAGGGTGTTATTGTTACCCGTCACAATTTACGGGATGAACCACAGGTGTATGTGAGCAATAAAACAGTAAATGAATATCTTCAAAAGAATGGTGCAGAAGCTTTACCTATTACTTTGGTAGATGGTGAAATTGCAGTCTCTAAAGTTTATCCTACCACTAAACAAATGAGTGAATGGACGGGAGTGAATTTAGATTTAATGCCCGCTAAATAAGTGTATACCAGATTAGTATTAAAAAAGAAATGAAAGCATTTAATTTATCCGATATAGAACTAACTAAATACCTGTTTTTTACTGGTAAAGGTGGAGTAGGAAAGACTTCTATTGCTTGTGCCACGGCGGTTGGTTTGGCCGATAAGGGAAAGAAAATACTTCTTATCAGTACAGATCCGGCTTCTAACTTACAAGATGTTTTCGATCAACCCTTAAACGGACATGGCACAGCTATTTCAGAAGTGCCGGGGCTGACTGTTGTAAATCTTGACCCTGAACAGGCAGCAGCAGAATACAGGGAAAGTGTAATCGCACCTTTCAGGGGAAAATTACCCGAAAGCGTTATTCAGAATATGGAAGAACAGCTTTCAGGTTCCTGCACAGTAGAAATCGCTGCTTTTAATGAGTTCTCGGACTTTATTACCGATGTTAATGAAGCAAAGGAGTATGATCATATTATTTTTGATACAGCACCTACCGGACACACATTGCGAATGTTGCAGCTTCCATCTGCATGGAGTACATTCATTAGTGAAAGTACACATGGTGCATCCTGTTTAGGGCAGTTATCAGGCTTGGAGGAACGGAAAGGAATTTATAAACAGGCGGTGGATACATTGTCTGATACAAGCGCAACCCGGTTAGTATTGGTAAGCCGTCCTGAAATAGCACCGTTGAAAGAGGCTGCCCGTTCTTCGCATGAATTACAACTATTGGGAATTAAAAATCAGCTATTGGTGATAAATGGTGTTTTACGGCAATTAGATGAAGCAGACAATGTTTCACAACAACTGCATGACAGGCAGCAAAAGGCGTTACAAAGTATGCCTATTGCATTATCTGAATATCCCATGTATAGCATTCCTTTGCGTTCTTACAATTTATCCAATATTGCCAATATCCGCCGTATGCTATACAGTGATAGTATTACGAATGAAATTAGTTATCAGCCGATAACTGATAGCAAAAGTATAGATGAATTGGTTAATGACCTCTATACTTCCGGCAAACGAGTAGTGTTTACAATGGGAAAGGGGGGCGTAGGGAAAACGACCTTAGCCACAGAAATAGCCTTGAAATTAACAAAGCTCGGTACAAAGGTTCATCTTACCACTACTGACCCGGCAAATCACCTGAACTATGATTTTGCCATCAAATCAGGTATTACAGTAAGCCATATAGACGAAGCGGAAGTATTGGAAAAATACAAGAATGAAGTTCGTAGCAAAGCTGCTGAAACCATGACTGCCGAAGATATGGAATATATAGAGGAAGATTTACGTTCACCATGTACGCAAGAAATCGCCGTATTCAAGGCTTTTGCTGAAATTGTAGACAAAGCGGAGAATGAAATCGTAGTGATTGATACTGCACCAACAGGACATACTTTGTTGCTTTTGGATGCTACCCAAAGCTATCACAAAGAAGTAGAACGTACACAGGGAGAAGTAACCGGAGCAGTAGCCAATTTATTACCCCGTTTGCGTAATCCACAGGAAACGGAAGTAGTAATTGTCACTTTACCCGAAGCAACACCTGTATTTGAAGCAGAACGCCTACAAATGGATTTACAACGTGCCGGGATTAACAATAAATGGTGGGTAGTAAATGCCTGTTTGTCATTGACAAATACAGAAAATTCTTTTTTGCAAGCAAAAGCACAAAGTGAATTGACTTGGATTAAGAAAGTAGAAGAATTGTCAAAGGGCAATACTGTCCTGATTGAATGGAAAAACTTATAAGAATATGAAGATTTTAATCCTTTGCACTGGTAACAGTTGCCGTAGCCAAATGGCACACGGTTTCTTACAGTCATTCGATAAAAACATGGATGTCTTTTCAGCAGGGACAAAACCTGCTGAAAAGGTTAATCCGATGGTGGTAAAAGTTATGTCTGAAACAGGAATAGACCTTACTAACCATACCCCTAAAAACGTAAGCCTGTATTTAGAGCACGAATGGGACTATGTGATAACGGTATGTGGTGGCGCAAATAAAAGCTGCCCTATGTTTACAGGCAAGGTAAAAAACAGATTGCATATTGGATTTGACGACCCATCAGAAGTGACCGGGACACCGGAGTTTATAAATAGTGAATTTCTTCGGGTACGGGATGAAATAAGAATGCGTTTCTATGATTTTTACCTGCAAGAGTTAAAACCGCAATTAAAATAAAAGGCAGTCATTATGGAAAAGAAACAAGGAATTGGATTTTTTGAAAGATACCTGACTATTTGGGTAGCCTTGTGTATCGTTATCGGGATGGCCATCGGACAATATCTTCCGGCAATACCGCAAACATTGAGCAAATTTGAATATGCCAACGTGTCTATACCCGTGGCCATCCTGATTTGGTTAATGATATATCCCATGATGCTGAAAGTAGATTTTCAGAGTATTAAAAATGTTGGTAAGCGTCCGAAAGGAATTATCATCACTTGTATTACAAATTGGCTTATAAAGCCTTTTACAATGTTTGGAATAGCTTATCTATTCTTCTACGTTGTTTTCAAGTCTCTAATATCTGCCGAATTGGCCGAAGAATATTTAGCTGGGGCAGTCTTATTAGGTGCTGCACCTTGTACAGCAATGGTATTTGTATGGAGTTATCTGACCAAAGGAGATGCTGCCTATACATTGGTACAGGTTGCAGTAAATGATTTGATCATATTGGTTGCTTTCGCTCCTATTGTTGCTTTTTTATTGGACGTAGGTGGCGTTACGATTCCGTGGGATACATTATTGCTTTCAGTCGTATTGTTTGTTGTCATTCCTCTTTCTGCCGGAATAATGACCCGTATACTGGTTATTCGGCGAAAAGGGATAGAATATTTTAATACTGTATTTATTCGTAAGTTTGATAATTATACGATTGGCGGGTTACTATTAACACTTATCATTCTGTTCTCATTTCAAGGAGAAACCATATTGAACAATCCGTTGCACATTGTATTGATTGCCGTTCCGCTTGTGTTGCAAACAGTTCTGATATTCTTTGTAGCCTATGGCTGGGCGAAGTGGTGGAAATTGCCTCACAATATAGCTGCACCTGCCGGAATGATTGGTGCAAGCAATTTTTTTGAATTATCGGTGGCCGTGGCTATATCGCTTTTCGGTTTACAATCCGGTGCTGCACTGGTTACAGTGGTAGGGGTATTGGTTGAAGTTCCGGTCATGCTGATGTTAGTGAGAGTTGCAAATAATACATGCAGTTGGTTTACAATGAAATCAAGTATGAGTAAATAGAATACTCCGGACTGTACGTACAAGAAATGAAGGCATCGAATAGGAAACTTTGAATTAAGAATGATAAATATTCATTGGTTTAAAAACACTATTAAAGTATTAGCTGTACCTTTGCACTGTCTTTTTTTAAAACATGTATTGTTATGGAACAACATCCGATTAAAATTAATAAAGTACAGATACGTAATCTTCAAATTGAAGACTATGCACAGTTATCCCAATCGTTTACCCGTGTTTATTCTGACGGTAGCGATGTATTTTGGACTCATGCCCAGATAAAGAAATTAATAAGTATTTTTCCGGAAGGGCAGATCGTTACAGTAGTTGACGACAAGATCGTAGGCTGTGCTCTTTCTATTATCGTTGACTATGACAAGGTAAAGAACGACCATACGTATGCACAAGTTACGGGTAAGGAAACATTCAATACTCATAATCCGGAAGGAAATATCCTGTATGGCATTGAGGTGTTTATTCATCCGGGATACCGCGGTTTGCGCCTGGCTCGTCGTATGTATGAATATCGCAAGGAACTCTGCGAAACATTGAATTTGAAAGCTATCATGTTCGGTGGCCGTATTCCGAATTATCATAAATATGCCGATAAGATGCGCCCGAAAGAATATATCGCACGGGTACGCCAGCGTGAAATTTATGATCCGGTTCTTACCTTTCAATTATCGAATGATTTTCATGTTCGCAAGGTAATGACCAATTACCTGCCGAATGATGAAGAATCCAAGCATTACGCTTGTCTGTTGCAATGGGATAATATTTATTATCAGCCGCCTACACAGGAATATATCAACCCGAAAACAACTGTTCGTGTGGGCTTGGTGCAATGGCAGATGCGTAGTTATAAGACATTGGACGACCTTTTTGAACAAGTGGAATTCTTCGTCGATGCCGTATCCGATTATAAGAGTGACTTTGTCCTTTTTCCGGAATATTTCAATGCACCTTTGATGTCGAAGTTTAATGATAAAGGAGAATCACAGGCTATTCGCGGATTAGCAAAATATACCGATGAAATCAGAGACCGTTTTATAAATCTGGCTATCAGTTACAATATCAATATAATTACCGGAAGTATGCCATACGTGAAAGAGGATGGATTGCTATATAATGTAGGTTTCCTTTGCCGGCGTGACGGAACGTATGAAATGTATGAGAAAATGCATGTAACTCCGGATGAAATCAAGAGCTGGGGACTGAGTGGCGGTAGACTGTTACAGACTTTCGATACGGATTGCGCAAAGATTGGAGTGCTGATTTGTTATGATGTGGAATTTCCGGAACTTTCCCGTTTGATGGCGGATCAGGGGATGCAGATATTATTCGTGCCTTTCCTGACGGATACGCAGAATGCCTATTCACGTGTACGTGTCTGTGCCCAGGCGCGTGCGATTGAGAATGAATGTTTTGTAGTTATTGCAGGTAGTGTAGGAAATCTTCCCCGTGTACATAATATGGATATCCAGTATGCACAGTCAGGAGTATTCACCCCATGCGATTTTGCTTTTCCAACGGATGGAAAACGGGCGGAAGCGACTCCGAATACGGAAATGATTTTGGTTTCGGATGTAGATCTGGATTTATTGAATGCACTCCATACCTATGGTAGCGTGCGTAATCTGAAGGATCGTAGAAATGATGTATATGAAGTGCGGTTGAAGAAGTAAAAAGAGGCAGTTCGGTTGGTTTTAAACCAAGACCCCGTTGGTTTAAAACCAACGATGCGTTTCTTTTAAACCAAGAGGTCTTTGGCTTAAAACCAATAAAGGGGATGTTTCTCAACCCTTTCCGGAAGTACCGCTTTCAAGGATGCTGACGATAGAAAACAGCGTGAAGCAAATAGCTCCCAGCCCTACTAAAACCCGTGCCGGAATAAAGTAATCGGCATGTACGGTAGCAAGTTCGAACACGAAGGCTGCCAGAAACAGACATGCCAATGCCGTCAATACCGGAATCATAGGGATTCGGTTGGCCAGTTTGAATTCCCGTCTCCATATCTTGGCGAGCAGAATCACTTTGCTGGAAATACTGTAACATACCAGACCCAGCCCGAGCATGATGTATCCGGTCGTACCGTTTGCGCTTCCCGAGTCAGCCAAAATGACAAATATGCCCCACACAAAAGAGATCGATCCCATTAATAAAACCAGTTTCGGCCATTTGTTACGTTCTTTTTCCGAATAATCATTTCTAACTTGACGGGCTATGGTTGCTACCAATGCAATCAGACTGGTACAAATACATGCGAGTCCCACCATTACATGTCCTGCTACAAAATAAGCGGGATGAGAGTGACTGTTACTTAACAAGACAAATGCCCATATCCATGCAATACAAGAAATGACGATCGCGAGAATGACCAGTGCCCGTCTCTGACCAATAGAAAAAGCTCCCTCAGGAACTTCGTTTCCGGTCGCTTTTGCATTTGCCGGGATCAAAGAAAATCGAGTGGAAGAAGTAGCGGCAGTAGCTACACATGCTGTGATAAAACCTACACCGGTGATAACATGGCCTGCAACGAAAGATGAAGTAGTGGTAGCACCATTGAAAATGCAGATACCTCCGATAATCGTTATGACAGCTGCCAGATATCCCACAACTGGCAATACGTATTTGGTAGCTTCATTATAGGTGTGTATGATTTGCCGGATAATAGTAGCAGCCGTACAAAACAGCGCAATACATATCATACCTAGTGAAAAAACGACAGGGCCCGCTACCAAACGGTTCCCCGCATCACCATAACCATAAATGAATGCTCCGTATCCGAAGCAAAAGACCGCCATCGCCAAAGGGATTGCTCTGAATAAAATACTAATACCGTAATTCATAACTTAAGTGCTTTTTATTTTCCCACTAAAACAAGGAGGTATCCGTTTTGTTTAGGTTAATAGCCATTTATAATCGCTAACTTCACATGATTCCGATTAAAAGTCTTTGCTTTTTGCTCAACTAAACAAATGTTTTTGTAAATTTGCACCCTTAAAAACGGGGATACCCCTCAAATTGTAAATTGTAAATAGTAAAATCGTAGATATAGCTATGGGTAAGAGATTTACTGAATATTCGCAGTTTGACCTTTCACAGGTGAACAAAGATGTACTGAAGAAGTGGGACGAAAACCAGGTTTTCGCCAAGAGTATGACAGAACGTGATGGCTGTCCTTCGTTTGTGTTTTTCGAAGGACCTCCCTCGGCTAATGGTATGCCGGGTATTCACCATGTAATGGCACGTACTATTAAGGACATTTTTTGCCGTTACAAAACAATGAAAGGTTATCAGGTAAAGCGTAAAGCCGGATGGGATACGCACGGATTGCCTGTGGAGCTAAGTGTAGAGAAAGCATTGGGTATAACAAAAGAGGATATTGGTAAAAAAATCTCTGTGGCAGATTACAACGCTGCTTGCCGTAAGGATGTGATGAAGTATACCAAAGAATGGGAAGACTTGACTCACCAGATGGGATATTGGGTGGACATGAAGCATCCTTATATCACCTATGATAATCGTTATATTGAAACATTGTGGTGGTTGCTGAAGCAGCTGCACAAAAAAGGCTTGCTATATAAAGGATATACCATTCAGCCATATTCACCGGCTGCCGGAACTGGTTTGAGCTCTCATGAGCTGAATCAGCCGGGGTGCTATCGTGACGTAAAAGATACGACGATGGTAGCCCAGTTTAAGATGAAGAACCCGAAACCGGAAATGACAGAGTGGGGGACTCCTTACTTTCTTGCGTGGACAACTACTCCGTGGACATTACCTTCAAACACTGCGCTTTGTGTAGGTCCGAAGATTGACTATGTTGCCGTGCAGTCTTATAATGCTTATACCGGAGAGCCTATCACGGTTGTGCTGGCAAAAGCATTGTTGAATACTCATTTCAATGCGAAAGCTGCTGATCTGAAATTAGAAGATTATAAGCCCGGAGATAAGCTTGTTCCGTATAAAGTAATAGCCGAATACAAAGGTCCGGACCTGGTAGGTATGGAATATGAGCAACTGATTCCTTGGGTGAAACCGGTTGAAGTGACGGAAAGCGGTGACTGGAAAGCAAGTGATAAAGCTTTCCGTGTGATATTGGGTGACTATGTTACGACAGAAGATGGTACAGGTATCGTTCACATCGCACCGACCTTTGGTGCAGACGATGCGAATGTGGCACGTGCGGCAGGAATCCCGTCCTTATTCATGATCAATAAGAAAGGTGAAACCCGTCCGATGGTAGACCTTACAGGTAAGTTCTATCTGTTGGATGAACTGGATGAAACCTTTGTGAAGGAATGTGTAGACGTAGACAAGTATAAAGAATACCAGGGTGCATGGGTGAAAAATGCCTATGATCCGCAGTTTATGGTGGATGGCAAGTTTGACGAGAAAGCTGCGCAGGCCGCCGAGTCTCTGGATATTGCTCTTTGTATGATGATGAAAGCAAACAATCAGGCTTTCAAAATCGAAAAGCATGTGCACAACTATCCTCATTGTTGGCGTACAGACAAACCGGTACTTTATTACCCGTTGGACAGCTGGTTTATCCGTTCTACAGCTTGTAAAGAGCGTATGATGGAACTGAACAAGACGATCAACTGGAAACCGGAATCTACCGGAACAGGACGTTTCGGCAAATGGCTGGAAAATCTGAATGACTGGAACTTAAGCCGTTCCCGTTATTGGGGGACTCCACTGCCTATCTGGCGTACGGAAGATGGGACGGGTGAAATATGTATCGAATCTGTAGAAGAACTTTATAATGAAATAGAGAAATCGGTAGCTGCCGGGTTTATGAAATCTAATCCGTACAAGGATAAAGGTTTTGTACCGGGTGAATATACCGAAGGAAATTATGATAAGATAGACCTCCATCGTCCGTATGTAGATGATATCATTCTGGTATCGGAAGACGGTAAACCGATGAAGCGTGAATCAGACTTGATTGACGTTTGGTTTGATTCCGGTGCTATGCCTTATGCACAGATTCATTATCCGTTCGAGAACAAAGATATCCTGGATAATCGTGAAGTATATCCGGCGGACTTCATCGCGGAAGGAGTAGACCAGACACGCGGATGGTTCTTTACCTTGCACGCTATCGCTACGATGATATTTGATAGTGTGTCATACAAAGCTGTGATCTCCAATGGTCTGGTGCTTGACAAGAATGGTAATAAGATGTCTAAGCGTCTTAACAATGCTGTCGATCCGTTCACTACGATTGAGAAGTATGGTTCCGACCCGTTGCGTTGGTATATGATTACTAACTCATCTCCATGGGATAATCTGAAATTCGATATTGACGGAATCGAAGAAGTTCGTCGCAAGTTCTTCGGTACTTTATATAATACATATTCGTTCTTTGCACTGTATGCCAATGTAGACGGATTTGAATATAAAGAAGCAGATGTTCCGATGGAGGAGCGTCCGGAAATCGACCGTTGGATTTTGTCTGTATTGAACACATTAATAAAAGAAGTAGATACATGCTATAATGAGTACGAACCGACTAAAGCAGGACGTTTGATCTCCGACTTTGTCAATGATAATCTGTCCAACTGGTATGTTCGTCTGAACCGTAAACGCTTCTGGGGTGGTGAATTTACTCAGGATAAGTTGTCTGCTTATCAGACATTGTATACCTGCCTTGAAACAGTTGCGAAGCTGATGGCTCCTATTTCTCCATTCTATGCTGATCGTCTGTATACGGATTTGATCACTGCTACAGGACGTGACAATGTAGTCTCTGTCCACTTGGCTGAATTCCCGAAGTATCAGGAAGAAATGATCGATAAGGAACTGGAAGCCCGTATGCAAATGGCACAGGACGTAACTTCAATGGTGTTGGCGCTACGTCGTAAAGTGAACATCAAGGTTCGTCAGCCACTGCAGTGTATCATGATTCCGGTAGCGGATGAAGAACAGAAGGCTCATATCGAAGCTGTGAAAGCATTGATCATGAACGAGGTGAATGTAAAAGACATCAAGTTTGTAGATGGAGCTGCCGGCGTATTGGTGAAGAAGGTAAAATGTGACTTTAAGAAATTAGGCCCGAAATTCGGCAAGCAGATGAAGGCTGTGGCCGCTGCTGTGGCAGAAATGACTCAGGAAGCGATAGCTGAACTCGAAAAGAACGGAAAGTACACATTGAATCTGGATGGAGCAGAGGCTGTGATTGAAACTTCGGATGTCGAAATCATCAGTGAGGATATTCCGGGATGGCTGGTTGCCAATGAAGGAAAACTGACTGTAGCTCTTGAAGTTACTGTGACCGAGGAGTTGCGTCGTGAGGGTATTGCCCGTGAATTGGTGAATCGTATTCAGAATATACGTAAGTCCAGCGGTTTCGAGATAACGGACAAAATAAAGATCACAATCTCCAAAAATACGCAAACAGATGATGCGGTGAATGAATATAATACTTATATTTGTAACCAAGTTTTAGGAACATCCCTTGATTTGGCAGATGAAGTGAAAGACGGTACAGAACTTAATTTTGACGATTTCTCATTATTTGTCAGTGTGATAAAAGACTAATACTAATATTGATTAACCTTTTAAACTAGTAAAGTTATGGCAGAAAAGACTAGATATTCGGATGCGGAACTCGAGGAATTCCGTGCCATTATTATGGAGAAGCTGGAGTTGGCTCAACGTGATTACGAGCAGTTGAAGATGAGCCTGATGGGCTTGGATGGTAATGATACCGACGACACATCTCCTACATATAAAGTGTTGGAAGAAGGAGCCAATACGCTTTCTAAGGAGGAAACAACCCGTCTGGCACAACGTCAGCTGAAGTTTATCCAGGGATTGCAGGCAGCTTTGGTACGTATTGAGAATAAAACGTATGGCATTTGCCGTGAGACTGGAAAGTTGATTCCGGCAGAACGCCTGCGTGCTGTTCCTCATGCTACTTTGAGCATTGAGGCTAAGAACAGTGGTAAAAAATAATAGATAGCTACAAGCTACGGATGACGAGCTACAAGTAGCTGCGCAATGTTTACGCACGGCAACTTGTAGCTCGTTATGTTTAATTTATGATGAACAAATGAAGAAACTATTCACGAAGGGTAGAATTGCCCTGCTTGTTATCTTTTCCGTACTGATTATTGACCAGATCATTAAAATCTGGATTAAGACTCATATGTATTGGCACGAAAGTATACGTGTGACAGACTGGTTTTATATCTATTTCACCGAAAACAATGGTATGGCTTTCGGTATGGAAATTTTCGGAAAGCTATTTCTGACAACTTTCCGTATTGTAGCAGTAGGGCTGATAGGCTACTATCTCTATAAGATTATAAAGAAAGGTTTCAAAACCGGATATATCGTCTGCGTGGCCCTTATCCTGACCGGCGCTTTGGGTAATATTATAGACAGTGTATTCTATGGTGTTTTTTTCAATGAAAGTACTCATTCGCAGATTGCCAGCTTTATGCCCGAAGGAGGTGGATATTCTACCTGGTTCTATGGTAAGGTGGTGGATATGTTTTATTTTCCGATAATTGACACAAACTGGCCGACATGGATGCCTTTCGTAGGTGGAGAACATTTTATATTCTTCAGTCCGATTTTTAATTTTGCGGACGCTGCCATCAGTTGCGGTATTATCGCATTGCTACTTTTCTATAGTAAATATCTGAACGAATCTTACCATTCACTAGATAAAAATAAAAAGGAAAGCGTTAATCATGAAGAGTAGGTTTCGGTTTCATCTGTGTTGTATTTGCATGTTCGCGCTTGCAGTAGCAGGTTGTAAAGTCAAAAGACCTGACGATGTAATCTCAGAATCGAAGATGGAGAATTTGCTGTATGATTATCATCTGGCAAAGTCGATGGGAGATAATCTGCCTTATAATGAGAATTATAAGAAAGCTTTGTATCTCGATGCCGTTTTCAAGAAATATGGTACAACGGAAGCCGTATTCGATTCGTCTTTGGTGTGGTACACACGCAACACGGAAGTATTATCGAAAATTTATGAAAGAGTAAGCAAACGTCTGAAAGCCCAGCAGAATGAAATAAATCATCTGATAGCTTTGCGTGACAATAAACCGAAGATGTCAGATCCGGGCGACAGCATTGATGTCTGGCCTTGGAAGCGTTTCGTGCGTCTGACAGGTGAGGTGATGAATGATCAATATGCGTTTGTGCTGCCTGCCGATACTAACTATAAAGATCGTGATACATTGGTTTGGGAAGTTCGTTATCGTTTCCTTGAGCCGATGCTTGCAGATTCTCTGAGAACTGTCACGATGGCTATGCAGGTTATTTATGAAAAAGATACATTAAATCGTCTGGAAACAGTCACCGATCCGGGTGTGCATCAGATACGTTTGTTTGCAGATACATTGGGTGCGATGAAGGAAATAAAGGGTTTTATCTATTATCCCGTACAAGGAGAGAAAGCCGGAGCATTGTTGGCTGACCGCTTTATATTAACCCGCTATCATTGTGCGGACTCACTTTCTGTAGCCGAACGTGACTCGATTAATCAGCTGGAAGCTTTGAAAACAGATTCTTTGAAAAAGATTTCTGCCCAAAAAGATACTGAGATTTCGAAAGACTCTTTGAAGAAAGTCGATGAACTGAAAGATAGTCAACGTATCTCTCCGGAAGAAATGAACCGCCGTCGTACGGTGACTCCTGAAAAGAAACCGGAACAAATTGAAGTAGAGCAACATATCCAGCAGGAAAAGATTGAGCAAAGAAGGGAACGGCAAATGAATCAGCGTAAAAATCAGCAAAGACGTCAATCATCTCCCCGCTAATCTTATGAAACGTTTTGCTGCTCATTATTTACTTTTGCCTGAAGTTGGCTTTATCAGACAGCAGGTGGTTGAGATTGCTGATGACGGACGTGTCTGCCATATTTTCCCGTTGACGGAAGAAATCGAGTCTGTTGAATGGATGCCCGGACTGATCGCATTGTTCCCTGGAAGTGAAATAAAAAACACTGGGATGTTTGAAAAAAACATCCCAGTGTTTCAATTTAATCTTCCTGTAGTTTCGGATCAAACTTCCTCATGTCCTAAAGAGTTCCTTGCAGTGTCTGAAGAGAGGGGAGAAGTTCTGTTTCCTTATTTATTTTATCCTTTTGATTTTACTTCCATGCAGCCTGTCGCCGGAACTCGGCACAGATTATTGCGGTAGCGATGGCTACATTGAGAGACTCCGAAGTTTCTTTTCCTTGTGGATAATTGGGAATATAGAGTTTCCGATTGATGAGCGCTTCCACTTCTTTTCCTATTCCGTTACCTTCATTTCCCATTACAATCAGCCCGTTGGCGGACAATGGCTGTTCGTACATGTTCTTTCCATCCAGAAAAGTACCGAATACGGGAGTATCTCCGAGTGAACGAATAAACTCGGGGAGAGAAGTATAATGAACCTTCACACGGGCGATTCCTCCCATGGTGGCTTGTATCGTTTTAGGGTTGTACACGTCTACCGTATTCTGCGAACAAATAATATGCTCAATGCCAAACCAGTCTGCCAACCGGATAATTGTACCCAGATTCCCCGGGTCCTGAACATCATCCAGTGCCAGACAAAGAGACTGGCGGACAAATTCCGGATTTAAAGTATATTGTGGTTGCTCCAAAATGGCAAGTACCTGCTGTGGTGTTTTCAGCAAACTGGCACGTGATAGTTCTTCTTGAGAGACTTCTGCTATTTCACTTGCCTGAATACCGGGGTGCTCTTGTAACCAGAAAGAAGTGGCAGCCAGAAAACGGCAGGGAAAATGCCCCAGTAAATCGCCTACTAATTTAGGACCTTCGGCAAGGAATACCTGTTCTTCTTTACGTGTCTTCTTTTGTTCCAGCGAATGGATATACTTTATTTTATTTTTGCTCAGCATTATTCTTTTACTTCTTTATTTACCGCAAAGCTATAAATATATTTCTAATTAATCGGCTGTTGAATGAGTTTTTTGAAAATAAATCTTTTCCATATTAACAATATTTGTGTGAATAAAAACTGATACTCTACTTAATTTTAGTAGATTTGCTTAAAATTAGTAGATTGATAATCAATATAAAAGAAAGTAAGATGGAAAGATTGACACAACAAGAGGAAGAAGTGATGATTTACTTTTGGAAAATGGGACCGAGTTTTATCCGTGAGATACTGAATGAAATGCCGGAACCCAAGCCGCCATACACAAGCGTTGCCTCTGTGGTCCGTAACTTGGAGAAGAAGAAGTTTTTATCTCCTTTTAAGTTAGGAAACTCTATTCAGTATCATGTATTGGTGAAAGAAAGTGATTACAAACGTAGCTTCATGAATGGAGTAGTGAGCAACTATTTTACGGGTTCGTATAAAGAAATGGTTTCCTTTTTTGTCCGTGACCGTAAAATCAGTAAAAAAGAACTCGAGGATTTGATCAACATTATTGAAGATGAAGAATCATAAATCAAGATAGGTATGGAACCTTCAATTTATCTGATTAAAGTAAATGTAGCTTTGATCGTATTATATGCATTCTATAAATTCTCTTTCAGCAAAGATACGTTTTTTAGGTTGAGACGGGGTATGCTGTTGCTGATATGTGCCACTTCGCTGATTTATCCATTCATTGATTTTTCGGAGTGGGCGGGGTGGAACGAACATGCATTGGGAGAAGCGATTACGACCGTTTACAACAAACTATTGCCCGAAGTGCTGGTCACTGCTACTTTACCTGCTGCTTCAACAGAAGTTGGAGCGGCAAACTGGCAGGCCGGTACATGGCTGTGGATTATTTATGGACTGGGATTTGCCATGTTGTTACTGCGCAGTTTGTTTGAAGTCTGTAAAATATGCCGTTCTGTAGCTCGTTCTCAGCGCTGTTCTCTAAAAGGAGTCTCTGTTTGTCGGTCGGACGAGATAGGAGAGCCCTGTTCTTTTTTCCATTGGATATTTATAGGTGCGATACAATACCCGGACAAAGAGCTAAATGAGATATTGATACATGAACAGACACATGTTCGCGAGTTTCATTCATTGGATATTATACTGGCCCAACTGATTATCTTATTATGTTGGTTTAATCCGTTCTCTTGGCTGATACGCAGCGAGATACGTATGAACCATGAATATCTGGCGGACAAACAAGTGGTGATGTCCGGCTATGATAAGAAATCATATCAATATCATTTGTTGGGAATTAAACATACTTCATTGGCTGCAGCAAATTTCTATAACAACTTTAGTGTATTACCTTTAAAAAACGAATAAAAATGTTAAACAGAAAAAGAACTCATAACATCATGGTAGGTAAGTATCTGATGTTTATACCAGTGGTTGCATTACTGTTATTATTCAGTAATTGTGCAAATAAGAAAACGGATAAGGCCCAGTCTGATACAGAAAAAGCAGATACGGTAGTGGCAGTGGAACCGGAAAAAAAGGCGGAACCTCAAGCGGAAGCTACATTACCTCAGGAGAAAACCGACTCTATTTATAGCGTAGTGGAAACAATGCCGGATTATCCCGGAGGGCAGAAAGAATTGTTAAGTTTCTTAAGTCGTAATATAAAGTATCCGACTAAGGCGGAAGAGAATAAAATTCAAGGTCGTGTTGTTATACAGTTTGTAGTCAACAAGGACGGTAGTGTTTCTGATGCGAAAGTTGTGCGCAGTGTTGATCCGGAGTTGGATAAAGAAGCTCTCCGTGTAGTTAATTCGATGCCTCAATGGAAACCGGGAATGCAGAAGGGTGAGGCTGTATCTGTCAAGTATACAATTCCTATAGCATTCAGACTTCCATAAAGACAAAGGTTCTGTTCACCACGATTTATAGAAGCAACTGCAAGGATTACGATTGAGAATGTAGGTATTAGTAAAACGGACCTTGCAAATTTCTGTAATTCGTGGTGAAAAGAACTTTTATCGCATTAATTATTGTTTTGATAATTTCCTCGAACGAAAAATATGCTCTATCTTTGTCCCTATATATTGCTTCCGCTTTTATAGAGATACCGTATGAGGAAAGGATTTCTTTATTTACTTACTTTTGTCATTACCCTTCTGTCGTTCGCTTCGTGCACTGCCACTAAGTATGTGCCGGATGGTTCTTATTTGTTGGATGAAGTCAAGATTCATACAGATCAGAAAAATGTCCGTCCCTCTTCCTTACGAATGTATGTGCGTCAAAATCCTAATGCGAAATGGTTCAGTCTGATCAAGACGCAGCTCTATGTTTACAACCTTTCGGGACGGGATTCTACCAAATGGGGAAATAAGTTTCTGAGAAGAATAGGGGATGCTCCTGTGATATACAGTGAGACTGAAGCGCAGCGTTCGCAGGATGAAATCACGAAGGCAATGCGCAATATGGGCTATATGGCTGCTACCGTGAAGCGTTCGACTAAGATAAAAAAGAAGAAGATCAAGTTATACTATGAGGTGACGGCAAGAGATCCTTATATTGTCAGTTCGTTGAAGTATGACATTCATGACCCTAAGATTGCAGAGTTTCTGAAACAGGATTCCGCCAAAAGTCTGCTGAAAGAAGGGATGATATTTGATGTGAATGTGCTGGATGCAGAGCGTCAGCGAATTACCGACAAGCTGCTCCGTAATGGTTATTATAAATTCAATAAGGATTATGTCGGTTATACGGCAGATACGGTTCGGGGTACTTATCAGGTAGACCTGACCTTGCATTTACATGCGTACAGAGCTCATGTGAACGATTCGGTGAAAGCACATCAGCAATATTGGATAGATAAGATTAACTTTATTACGGATTATGATGTACTGCAGTCTTCAGCGTTGAACAGCATGGACATCAATGACTCTCTTCATTTTAAAGGCTACCCTATCTACTATAAAGATAAACTCTACCTGCGTCCGAAGATGCTTACTGATAATCTGCGTTTTGCTTCTGGTGATTTATTCAATGAACAGGATGTACAGCAGACCTATTCCAATTTCGGGCGTCTGTCTGCCTTGAAGTATACCAATATTCGTTTTATAGAAAATCAGGTAGGAGATACGGCGAAGCTTGACTGCTATGTGATGCTGACTAAGAGTAAACACAAATCGGTAGCTTTCGAGTTGGAAGGTACCAACTCTGCCGGTGACCTGGGGGCAGCAGCTTCTGTTTCTTTTCAAAACAGGAACTTGTTTCGCGGTTCGGAGACTTTCATGATAAAGTTTCGTGGTGCTTACGAGGTAATCTCGGGACTTCAGGCAGGCTATTCCAATAATAATTATACAGAATACGGAGTGGAGACAAGTATCAATTTCCCTAATTTTCTGTTTCCTTTCCTCTCTTCGGACTATAAGCGGAAGATCAGAGCTACTACGGAGTTCGGATTGCAATATAATTATCAGATGCGTCCCGAATTCCTGCGTACGATGGCGTCGGCTTCATGGAGCTACAAATGGACTCAACGCCAGAAGATACAACATCGCATTGATCTGATTAATATTGGTTTCCTTTATTTGCCGAGAATATCGGAGAAGTTTAAGGAAGACTTTATCAATAAAGGTCAGAGCCATATTCTTCAGTATAATTATCAGGACCGGTTGATTATTAATATGGGATATAGCTACCATTATAATAGTATAGGTGGTGCTATCGTCAATAATACGATTGCTTCTAATTCATATTCTATCCGTTTTAATTTCGAATCGGCAGGAAATATTATGTATGCTTTGTCCAAGGCAACCAATATCCGTAAGAATAATGATGGGGAGTATGCTATTCTGGGAATTCCTTATGCGCAGTATGTGAAGGGAGAATTTGACTTCTCCAAAAATATACGAATCGATCATCGCAATTCATTTGCTTTTCATGTCGGTTTGGGAATCGCTGTTCCTTACGGGAATGCGAAGACTATTCCGTTTGAGAAACAATACTTTTCCGGTGGTGCTAACAGTGTTCGCGGATGGACGGTACGTGATTTGGGACCGGGCTCTTTTGTAAGAACCAAAAATACCAATTTGCTGGATCAGTCCGGTGATATCAAACTGGATGCCAGCATTGAATACCGAAGCAAATTATTCTGGAAGTTCCAGGGAGCTATCTTTGTGGACGCCGGTAATATATGGACGATCCGTGATTATGACAATCAGCCAGGGGGAGTCTTTAAGTTTGATAAATTCTATAAGCAAATAGCAGTGGCATACGGATTAGGACTCCGTCTTGATCTGGACTTTTTCATTCTCCGCTTTGACGGAGGTATGAAAGCCCTTAATCCGGTGTATGAGAGTGGTAAAGACCGTTATCCGATTATTCATCCTAAGTTCAGCCGTGATTTTGCTTTCCATTTTGCAGTAGGATATCCTTTCTGATCTGGGAGGAGACAAACGAAAAAAGGAGATGAAACCTGTATGACCAGTTTCATCTCCTTTCGTTTTTATCTTGTTATGCTTTTAGCGAGCTGCAAACATCAGGTTGCTCATAGTAGCCTGACGGGCAGCCATCATGCCCTGAGCGTCTAATGTAACGTTCATTTTTTCACCGTTCGGCAAGAACAGGTCAGCAGTACCGTCATTGTTCATCTTTATCAGTTCAGAACTTTCACCGTTTGCAACCACATTCCATGTGTTAGCTTCTTTGTTGTAAATCAAGTCCATAGAAGCTGTTTCGCCTTCTTTTGTGATTGAGTAACCATTTTCAAGCGTTTTAACCATGTAGTTACCGTTCTCTCCTTTTACCTTCTTTACGTCACCCACATTGGCCATCGGGTTGGAACCGCTCCAGAATTCAATAGAGTTGATTACTAAAGCATCAGCCAGATATGCTACGCCATAAACCGGAACGATGTTGAAAGCTAAAAATACGAGTTCATTTACAAATTTGGTTCCGACTCCCTGATTCCAGGAACTTAAGCGGTTGAATAAGCCGAATGATCCAACACAGGAACTGAATAATAAGCTACCACTAAGTATAGCTGCTACTAATGTCAGTTTGCCTTTTTTCATGTTTACTTTACTTTTTGATTAATAAAAATATTGATAAATTCTCTTTCTAATGAATGCAAATATAATATTTTTAAATTAATCAAGGTTATTATTTCTTGTTTTTATGTTATTTACGTTTGTTGTGTGCCAACTTGCTTCCGATGAAATAATCTATGGAAAATTTACCGGGCCCGGCAATGTACATTAATACAAATACTACTAAGTAAATGAAAGCCAATTCTTTCACTGCAAATACATCATTGGCATGAATGACAAAAAAGGCCACTACCATAGTAAAGATCATCGGGATCATTGCCAGCCGATATAGAAAACCAAAGATGAAGCCCATCGAACATACCAGTTCTCCAAAGATGGCTAATCCGAGAGATATGGAACTGCCCAGACCGATTGGGTCGGGAAAGGCCGTTGACAGCTCTTGAAAATTGCTCCATTTCTGTATACCGTGGTTCATTAATAATATTCCGAATATAATGCGGACTGCCAATAAAAACAAAGATACCTTGGTCGTATTCGGCTTTGTGGGGAATAAAAAATTATAAATCATAAGTCGTTCTTTTTATAAGTTTGTTTTTATTTATATAAACATAAAAAATATTGAAATTGTTCTCTGAAAACGATAAAACTTAGGAACAAAAAAAGATACCGGAAATAAAAAGGCAGATTTACCACTTTATTTCCGGTAGTCAGATTGGCTGTTGCAGGATTCTTGCTTATTCTTTGTTTAGTATGTAATGTTCGGCAAGTGCTCCTGTTATTTCTTGTTTGTCATCATTTAGTAGACGAACTTTGTTTTCTTCCACTTTATAATAAGATGTTTCTCCACCTTCTTCTTTTAAAGTCAAGATGTTGCCTTCCAGTGTATAAGTGCCTTTCTCGTCAAATGAGCTGTCCCGGTCGATGTATACGGAATGAAGGGCAAATGTCTTGTCGGCATTTAGTGTCAGAGTTGTTTCGATGCCTGGGCAGTCGGCGGCAGGGAAGACTCCTTTATACGTTCCTTCATAATCAAGAGATGTTTCGGCATTATGTATATCGACTGTTTGGGTTGCTGTACTGTCTGCACTTGTACTCTTGTTTGTTTTTGCACTGTTTCCGCACGCTGCCAGAAGAAAGCAGGAACATGCCAGAATGATAATTTTCTTCATGATTGTTACTTTTTATAGTTCATCTAATTGAATTTAGAGTCAACAAAGATATAAATAATAAGTAATAAAAAGAATTGGGCTGCTTAATTTTATGAGCGGAAAAACTATTTTTTCCCCGGTGAACTTGGATAAAACTTGCGATTGTTGGTTACCTTATATAAGGTGGAATTCTAAAAGTGCCTGCCCGACTCTGTATTTTCTCGGTTTTTATCTTTATCTTTGTGGGAAAATATAGAAATATGGCACAACATACTTATGATGAAGAATCGGTCCAGGAACTGTTGGGCTGGGCGAAAAAGATGCTTGAAACTAAAAGTTACCCGACAGAAAAGTATCAGTTGAACAGTTGTACTTCAATCATTGATGGCAAACTTTATTTGGAATCTTTGATTTCGATGATTTCCAGAAACTGGGAAAATCCGACCTTTCATCCCACCATTGAGCAACTGTGGGAATACAGAGAAAAGTGGGAAGGTAAAGAGGAATAATGAATGTGAATTCCGGGCTCCCTTTGATAAAAGAAATGCACTCCGATCGCGATTGTTCAGAGTGCATTATGAATATTATAAGTTAGAGGTAAGTCCGATGTCTGGTGCCGGAGCTTAAAACGGCAACCATTTCCTCTTTTTCTTCTGACTGCTATTTTCTTCTCTCTGCTGGCTGTATATATCGGCAAAAGTCTTTTTCTCCTTTATCATTTCATAGATAATTCCCCAGTCGGGAATGCCGCCGACATTCCGGTCGTCAATGAACAAGTCGGCTTTCAGTTTTCGGGAAAAACCCTGATGATCCCTTTCTTCTTCGGGATAGTCTTTATTGGCTGCATAAAATTCCAGTCCCCGTGCCCTGCACCATTCTACGGCTTCCTCCAGGAGTTCTCCTTCGCGTACACTCCACAAGATTAAACGGTGTTTTTCTTGTTGTAACAATTTCAGCGTTTCAACAGCAAATGGAATTTCTTCACCAATACGTGGATAACGATGCTCTACAATCGTTCCGTCAAAATCAACAGCTATAGTCATATGATATATTTAGAATACGTAATTTAGGACAAAGATACGGACTGTAAGCTAAAAAAACGTATCTTTGCGTCGAATTAACATTTTAATAAAAAAAAACAGATTACATGAACAATTCCCCTCAGCGTGCTGCCAAAGGCTTTACAAGAGCATTTTGGGTAAGCAACACAGTCGAACTGTTTGAACGTATGGCATATTATGCTGTTTTTATCGTTCTCACTATTTATCTATCCAGTATTTTAGGTTTTAATGATTTCGAAGCAAGTATGATTTCCGGCCTTTTCTCCGGAGGATTGTATCTGCTTCCTATATTTTCGGGCGCTTATGCAGATAAGATCGGTTTTCGGAAATCGATGATTATTGCTTTTTCTCTGTTGTCTATTGGCTATTTGGGGTTGGGTGTATTCCCCACATTGCTGGAGGCGGCAGGATTGGTGAGCTATGGCGTCACGACCCAGTTCAACGGTTTGCCGGATAGCTCTTCCCGGTGGATCATTGTTCCTATCTTGTTTATTCTGATGATAGGAGGTTCTTTTATCAAGTCAATAATTTCTGCATCCGTAGCTAAGGAGACAACGGAAGCGACCCGTGCCCGCGGTTATTCTATTTTTTATATGATGGTCAATGTGGGAGCTTTTACGGGCAAGACAATTATCGACCCTTTGAGAAATGTGATCGGCGAACAAGCCTATATTTACATTAATTATTTCTCCGGAGCGATGACGGTGATTGCCCTGCTGGCAGTTATCCTGCTTTATAAATCGACCCATACGGCAGGTGAAGGAAAAAGTCTGCGTGAGATAGGACAGGGCTTCATGCGGATTGTGACCAACTGGCGTTTGTTAGTCCTTATTTTAATAGTGACAGGTTTCTGGATGGTGCAGCAGCAACTTTATGCTACTATGCCGAAGTACGTCATCCGTCTGGCCGGCGAGACTGCCAAACCGGGCTGGATTGCCAATGTGAACCCTTTTGTAGTGGTGTGCTGTGTCAGTTTTATCACCCGTTTGATGGCAAAGCGCAGCGCTATTACTTCGATGAATGTGGGTATGTTTCTGATTCCTGTTTCTGCCTTGTTGATGGCTTGCGGAAACATACTGGGAAATGATATAATCTCGGGAATGAGCAATATTACTTTGATGATGGTAGCCGGTATCGTTGTGCAGGCCCTTGCCGAGTGTTTTATTTCGCCGCGATACTTGGAATATTTTTCTTTGCAGGCTCCCAGAGGGGAGGAAGGAATGTATTTAGGGTTCAGTCATCTGCACTCGTTTCTTTCTTCCATATTCGGTTTCGGGCTGGCCGGTATTCTGCTGACCAAATATTGTCCGGACCCTGCCTTGTTTGAAACTCGTGCCGCATGGGAGGCAGCCAGTGCGAATGCGCATTATATCTGGTATTATTTTGCTGCTATCGGGTTGATTGCTGCTGTAGCTTTGCTATTATTCGCAAAAATCACCGAATCCATCGACAAAAAGACCAAATCTTCTCGCTAATTATCTTCTTTTTTATGTATATTTGCCGTCACTTTGCTGTAAAAGTTGACGGCATTTTGCATTTTAATAAAGAAAGATAAAACATGAAAGTAAGATTTATAAGCCTGGCGAGTGGCAGCAGTGGGAACTGCTATTATCTGGGTACTGATACCTATGGAATACTAATAGATGCCGGTATTGGCATCCGTACCATCAAGAAAACACTGAAAGATTTCAATATTCTGATGGAAAGTGTACGTGCTGTATTTGTAACACACGATCATGCAGACCATATCAAGGCAGTAGGGCATTTAGGGGAAAAGATGAATATACCTGTTTATACCACAGCCCGTATTCATGAGGGAATTAATCGTAGTTACTGTATGACGGAAAAGCTCAGCACATCGGTTCGTTATCTGGAGAAGCAAGTGCCTATGATGCTCGAGGACTTCCGCATCGAATCTTTTGAGGTTCCTCACGACGGGACGGACAACGTAGGGTATTGCATAGAAATAGACGGCAAAGTCTTTTCTTTTTTAACTGACCTTGGGGAGATCACTCCGACAGCGGCAAATTATATCAGTAAAGCGAATTATCTGATTCTGGAAGCGAATTATGATGAAGAGATGCTTAAAATGGGACCTTACCCTCAATATCTGAAAGAACGGATTATGAGTAGAACCGGGCATATGAGCAATTCTGCCACTGCTGAGTTTCTGGCAGAAAATATCACTGAACATTTACGTTATATCTGGTTGTGCCATCTAAGCAAAGACAATAATCATCCGGAGTTGGCCTATAAAACGGTAGAATGGAAATTAAAGAACAAAGGAGTAATTGTAGGTAAAGATGTGCAACTGCTTGCTTTAAAGCGAAATACGCCTTCAGAGCTTTATGTGTTCGAATAACCATGAAAAAAAGATAGTAAAAAAGCTGCATTATTGTTTGGACAAATGAAATAAAAGACCTACTTTTGCAACCGCAAACGAGGAAATAAGCACTCTTAGCTCAGTTGGTAGAGCAACTGACTCTTAATCAGTGGGTCCAGGGTTCGAATCCCTGAGGGTGTACAAGTCCGAAGTTGCAATGTGAAAAAAGTTTGCACTCTTAGCTCAGTTGGTAGAGCAACTGACTCTTAATCAGTGGGTCCAGGGTTCGAATCCCTGAGGGTGTACAAGGAAAAAGGAGGTTTTTGCCTCCTTATTTTGTTGGTTTACAGCAGATTAATTGAATAGATGTTATATGAATTGACATCTAAAGGAGTATCAAAAGATAGTACTAATTACGTCAAACTATGACAAGGTATAGTAAATAGTGACATATTTGTGATACCAATGCGATACTAGGGGGTGATACCGGTGTGATACCAATGTGATACCCGGTGTGATACCAGACGTAAATCTTCCCAATTTCTCCTTATCTACATTTATCAATCATACTTAAAGTAAAAGTATGAACAATGTATCTGTACGGCTCGTCTTTGATAGAAAGCACGTAGCCACCAAAAAACGTCAATCCTCCGTACAAATGGAGGTTACTTATCAGCGGAAACGCAAGTATGTCGGAACTGGCATAAAACTCTATTCCGACCAGTGGGGCAAAGACCTGAAAGTTAAAAATCACCCCCAGTCATTAGTGTTCAACCAAAAGTTGAATGATATGGTGTCTGGGATATATGATTTTGTCTATCAGCTCTCTTCTCAAAACATTCCTTTCACCTTTGAAAGATTGGAACGGTATTTGAACAATTCGGAATCTGGAACCACAAATTCATTTCTGTCCTTTATGGAGAAACGGATATACGAACGACAGGTTACTGATTCAACGAAGCAAAGGCAGAAGTGCGTACTAAAAGCACTGAAAGAATTTGGCAGGATTAAAGATTTTACTGATATTTGTGACGAAAATATCAGAGCATACGATGAATTCGCCAAAAAACGATGCAAATGTCAGTCTTCGGTATATAATTACCACAAGATACTGAAAGTATTTGTAAGAGAGGCATACGCGGCTCATTTGATTTCAGAGAATCCATATCAGAATTTCAAATTAGATCGCGGCAAACGTGTAGCAAGAAGGTTTTTGACGAAAGAAGAACTGGTTAAACTCGAAGCTAAACAGATTGACGATATGTGTCTGAATCGTGTAAGAGATCTTTTCCTGTTTTGTTGCTATACTGGTTTGGCGTATGCTGATTTGGCAATTTTCAACTTCAAAGATGCTATAATGACAGACGGAATGTATAGAATACGAGATGAGAGAATAAAAACCGGAACTCCTTATAATATATCACTCATGGATAAAGTCATGAATATATTAAAGAAGTATGAGTTTAAGTTGCCTGTTATATCTAACCAGAAGTACAATTCATATTTAAAAATTCTGGGGGCGTTCTGTGAAATAAAGAAGAAGCTGACGAGTCACGTTGCCCGGCATACCTTTGCCACTACTGTTGCATTAGCCAATGGGGTGAGGATTGAGGTTATTAGCAAAATGCTTGGACATACGAATATCCAGACCACGCAGCTATATGCGCATATATACCAGGCTGAAGTAGACAAAGAGTTTGAACGACTTAATAATATTGTATGAAGATGAAACTTGTCACTGTAAGAGAAGCAGCTGATTTTCTTCGTATATCTTACAGAACAGCTCAACGATACTTGGCTGAAGGAAGAATACCGTACACCAAGCCAGCCGGTAGAGTATTGATAAAGGAGCAAGACTTGATGAACTTCGTCAATATGACGAATAGATAAAAATATATGCCTCGGTTACTTTGCACTGTGTGTCATTTATGACTTACCAAAATAGGTAAAAGCCCAGATTACTGTTTTGACACATGGTATTCACCCTAAGTGACCGGGGCTTATTATAAAAATATGTATTTCAATATTAAAGTTGTGAATAAAAAGTTATACCTTTGTATCTATTAATCAAGATTATCATTCTTGAATAGAATGCTGTAATCGTATAAACTTAATGTGACAAAATATTATATGGCCGGAACAGCAACTACTATTGAAGAGCAAATAGTTCTATTAAAAAATAGAGGTATGGAAATTGAAGATGAGAAAAAAGCAGCAGAATGTTTGCTTGATATTGGATATTTTCGCCTTGGCTTTTATTGGTTTCCTTTTGAAAAGTCATATCCTCGAAAAGTAAAAAGGGATCACAACTTTAAAGATAATACTAAATTTGATTATGCCATCAAATTGTATTATTTTGACTTTGATTTAAGAAATATATTTTTAAAGTATATAAGTCGTATAGAAATAAACTTCCGTACTACGATTGTGTATTATGTATCTAATACTTATAAAAATAATCCGTATTGGTATGTAGATGAATCTGTAATTAAAAAAGAGGCCATATTAAGTCCTGAATATCAAAAAGCATTAATTGATATGGCAAAAGAATCTCTTATTAAAACTGATAAGAGTGAACACAAAGGACGTTCTAATCCACCGGCATGGAAAGCATTGGAATTCATGTCTTTTGGAACGATTATAAAGTTGTATGAAAATTTGAAGAACCCCAAATTACTGTGTGAAATTTCTAATGTATATGGTATGAGCCACCCTTCTCAATTTTCTAATTATATCAATGTAGTAAGAAAGTTACGTAATTATTGTGCTCATGGTAAAGTTCTATTTGACTTAAATTTAGATGAAGCGATTAGTGATGGTCCATTAGGATATTTAGGAAACCAAAAGAATAGTTTGTTTGGGATATATTCTGTTTTTAAATATTTTCTTGGAAGAATATCATCTAATAGGGTAAAAGAGATGCAAGCAGAGTTACTTAGAGCTTTTGATAGAGTGCCATACCCAAGTGTAAAGACAATTATCTTTAATAATTCAGGATTCAATATTGAAGATATATAAAAAGATTGATATATAGTTTGGTTATCAAGAAAAAAGTTGTATTTTTGTAGTGGAAATCCAGTGCACATGTAGATTACGATTTTCATACTGCACTCTAAAAGGAACTGTTAAAGGTCTGTCTAATGGCAGACCTTTTTAAATTACAGCACTCCTAACAGAAGTCCTATGACTCCCCAGATTATATCATGCCAATCAGCTACTCCTTTCCTTATCCATTTGTCTAAAACAACTTCTTTGGCGACAAGTATAATCAGAGTGATTAGTATGGCACTCCAAACAGGTATAAGGTATTTGAGTACATCATAAATCAAGATACCGGCAATCAGATGCTGGGCACCGTCCATTCTCATGTGGTTAAAGCAGAATTCATCTATTTTCTGCCTAATTCTTTTTAGAAGATCCATGTAATTTTTGAGGTTAATTTTTAATTTTGAGATGATGCTATCATATTAAAACCATTTCATACATGCCAAGGGTTTTGATATGGGTCATAAGATGTTTGAAAGGTTGCCATCTGCCAGTCTGTAAGAGGCTCTTTCTTGTTATCAATTTTTCTCGGAATTTGAGGATTTAATTTTAGCCTGGAAGCGTCTTTTAGCCATTGCATAGAATGGTCGTAGTCATCTATTCGTACAGTACTGATATTGTTAGGAGAAATCAGTTTGTGCAACTCGTATAATGACAGTTGAACCATGTGACGTTTCAAGTTATAGTTTCTTGGGTCATGGTATCTGATATTCCTTTCCAGTTCCGGTACATCAGCATTGGGATTGATTATAGGATAATAAATTTTTCCTTTATATTCTACATATTCGTGTTCTGACAACTCATAAGAATTGAGTGAAGGATCATATTCTCCAATCATCCCCCAGCAGTCAGACTCCATTGGATTGACCAGACAGTCATAATTATCCATTGTTAGCAAGGTGAAGAATTTGCCTTCATATTCTACAACTTCCCATTCATTGTATGGAACGGTGTCCCACTTGTATGTATCAACCATTTCCCAGGCATTAACTTCCGGAATACGAATATCGTTGAAGTCTATGCCATTGGCGATGTCACATATATATGTCCTTCCTAAGAACTTTGTCACATCTCCGGGACGATAGTTTTTCATCTGGCTGTATTGTTCTATTTTTTCCAAGTCAAGTATCTCTTCTGTTTCGTGCCAATAAGATATAGGACAAGGAGCTTTGTAGCCATTGATAGCTTGAATTACCTCGCATATTTCTCCGTCAAGGTAAAAATGACATCCTATAGGATAACTGATTCTTCGATCATATTCAAAGATGAATTTACCTCGATTTAGTTCGCGTTCAATTTCGTAATTTTCAGTAAGGTAATCCATAATAGATGCTTCAGCGGCTTGTTCTGCCTGCACAAAACAAATATCTTTCCCACGGGTAAGCTGCGATAAAGCATCCTCCGTAATGATACCCAGATAATCGTTTTTGTTTAAAAACCTTCTATACATAATTAATATTCAAAAGTGTTATAGACTGGTGCTGTATATGTTTCAATTGTTGTCTTTTGATTTTGGAACCGTCTCCATGAGTCGCAGAGAAACAATACCAATACATAATCCAAGATGTCCGATAAGTGCCCGTATTTTTCTTCTTTTCCACCCGTTTTGGGGTTTAATACTTTTTTCTTGGATTTGGTGCCGTCAGAGTTCTTCTGCTGGTATATCATATCTTCAGTAAATTTACGACACCGTAGGTCTGCCATGAATTTCCAACCGTCAAACCCGTTTAATATTGCATTAACAAACTCCAACCTGGTACTTTGTGGCGGCTGCTTCTGAAGCAATTTTATACGTGGCCTTAGCACATTATTTTTCATATTGTCCACTATAATAGTATAGTTGTTGACACCTTCTTCTGTTTGCGTGCTACGTGCTAATCCTGCTGGGTCTCCTGTTATAATTATTCCACCTATATGCTGATTCTGGAGGTGTTTGTCCCTTATTTTTTGAGATAATTTTGGGGTATTGTTTTCTTTGTTCTCTGGTTTACCTAAATTTTCTTCCAGCAGATATATTTCTTTCTTCTCATAATTAATCTGCAACTCCATCTCACTCATATATGGAGCGACATTAAAGTCCCATCCTGATATGATTGGTTTCATCGGATCATAAACTTTTTCCCGTAACCGTTCAATAAGATGTTTTTCGCCATCAAAATTCCAATATGCAGCCATAAGATTTGAGTCAACAAAATCCCAGTTTCCATATAAAAGCCTTTCTCGTGTTGCTCGATCTGTAATTTTGTTTAATGCTGCAACATAGGTCTGTACAAACTGAATATCTGGATTATCAAAAACAGAGAATGGTACGTATGCTTCGCCTTCTTTGCATAATACAGGATTTCCTTCATCGTCTTGAACAAAACGCGAACGTACCCAATTGATGCAAGGGTTGGTTGACATCATCATTCTAGCAGTTTTAAATGTTTCTGCTGTGCGCCAACGAAGACGAGAAAATAATACCTCAATAGCTCTTTCTGAAATCTCTGATACCTCATCTATGAATGCAATAGTATATTCTGAAGACCCGAAACGTTCAAAGTTTGGATCTGAAGGTAAGTCAACCATTTCTTGCATGATGATGACTGAATCATTCCAAAATGTCAATATCCCATCCAGATTGTTTATTTTGTAATTCACCCCTTCTTTTAGCCCCCATTCCTTACATACTTTCTTTATGGTATTCCAAGTAGAACCTTTCAAGCTCTTTAAGGTTTTACGAGCTACAACGGCACGTATATCTGGAAATCTCATACAGCTACTAACAAGCCAGCAGCTTCCTAAATAAGATTTTCCACCTCCGGCTGCACCGCCTCCTAAAATAAGTTGTGGTAGATTCTCAGAGCCGCATGATGTGCAATATGGTTTATATTGTGGGTTTCCTTTAATATCATGTCCGACCATTTTTTGTGATATATGCCCTCCACAATGAGGGCAATAGTCGGGTTGAAGTAATTTCCATAATTCATATTGTTTGGGAGATGGCTTGAAATCAATTTTTATGTTTGGTGCTTTTAATCCTACAGCCATATTGTTAATTTAAAACAATAAATGGGAATCCGTACAGTAAGACAGATTCCCATTCGTATGGAAGATATGATTGTGAGTAAAGAAGTAAGAAATCAATTTTGTGCTTCGTTATAGATGCGTTCAACTACAGCCCACATTTCATCTGGCATTTGTTGTTCTGCAATAGCTTCACAAGACCTACGCATATAATCCAGTTCTTCTTTAGAAAATTCTACCACTAATGGGGTTTCTGCGTCTTTTTGAACGTTCCATTCAATTCGCTTTTCTTCCTTTTTTTCGACTATTTCATAGTCCTTTCTGTCTTGCCCTGAAATAGCAATTTTTCGGGCGATAGACTTTTTCAAATTAAAATCCATAAAATTTCCCCGTTCTGGAAAAATAGAAGGAATAAGCAATCTATCTTTAATATGTAAATCCATAACTTCTTAATGTTTTATCAAGAATAGTCTTTTGCTATAGAGGTGGTTGTTATAAATGATATGATTTTTTGATTTTAACAAGAAATATTGTTATTAGCATTGTAATTATTGCCGATAGATAAATCTTATCTTTATGTAAATCCCACCAACTTAATTCTATAGTCTTTCCTGACGATTTGCTAAGTTCATTAACCCTTTGGTATAGAGAGTCTAGCTTGGATGATATTTGTGAAATGGATATTGATAATGTTTCAGCTGATTCTGTATGCTCGGTATCTTGTTTGTTTATATTAGTTATGCTTTGCTTTATTGGATATTGTTTCCCGGTAGAGTCTGGCATTGATAAATACACAGTTTTATTTTCTAACTTTAAATTACTCAATTTGTCTGCCGTTACTTTAGATTGTTTGTCAATATCCATGTGAAGAGAATCCAGTGAGTTGCGAAGTTGTTGCAGTTCACTGGAGTAATCTATCTGTTGTTGATGCTCCGTATTTTTAGAAGTAGCGCATGAACCGAGTAACAGAATACAAAGAATACAACTTATGATAGTAATTGGTTTCATACAATACTGATAGTAATTGGTTCCCCTTTTTTTTGTGCCTCTTCAATCTTTCTGTTAAGGCAATCAGAAGTATATCTTGATTCAGATAATCGACCTACCGCTGAATTTTTTCCCACTAAAATACAACCAGCACTGTCTGCGGCGGTATTGCCACTATGTATGAGAATACCTTCAAAATGAGGAACGTTTAATAATCTTGGGAGATTACGACCAAATTTTGGAGACCAATTATAGATTATCTTATAAGTACCATACGGAATTGCCGACTCTCCATAAACTTTTTTTTCTCCATTATCGAATATTCCATTTTTATTTTTATCAACTATTTTGTCTTCTAGTGTATTACAGAAAAACTCATTGTTGATATATAGTCTGCCAATTGTATAAGCCTCTTTTGGCCATAGACGTTCTAATCTTAATTCCATAGTCTTAATCATTTATTTGTGATAGTAATGTGGCTACTTTTATGCCACTGCTTCTGATATGTTTTCCAACCAGTTGTTTGTCCATCTTTTTACCGTTACAAAACGATAGACCAATAATTCCAGCGGGCTTTTCTCCATCATACAATGTTAATAAGGCTATTTCGCTAATGTCGTTGGCTTGAAATTTGTAATACAAGCGTTGGTCTATTTTTTGAATATCATCCAACCCACCATAAAAATATCCATCGTCCAATACTTTTGCCACAAGTTTGTATTTTGATAAGCTAAAATCCGCATAGTCTTCGTCAACATTTGATATACTATCCCTAACTTCTTCAATTCGCATCGAACCGAAAAGGAATGGCAATCCTGTTGTCAGATTTTTACTTCCATTATGAAATTCTATTAACCATGCCCGGTCAGCATTAGTGGTAAATATCATTTTAGATAAAATATGGCGAATATTGGAATCCGCAGATAACCTTGTATTTACTAGATGGTCATGTTGGGCAGTTGTTATTTCGGACATGCGATCCAAAAGATACTTTGGATTTAATGCGAAAAATATGATGTAACCGCTTAAAAACAACAGAAATAGTCCTTTTATAATGCTGAAAAAGCCATATCTCTTTTGTAGGTTAAGCAATTTTTGAAGCCATCCGATGCCTTTATCCAACTGTTCCATATTAATGTGAAGTAATTTGTACTGATTGGATTGGGATAAACCATTCTAGTTCATTTGCAAATGGCTCATTTAAGCGTACCCATACGCCTTTTGTTTTTTGATTTTGATTCTTTTTAATAATAACCCCATCCCTTCCAATTAACTTTTTCAATTTCCATTCTTTCAATAAAGGGGAGGCAATGATTGTAATTTTTCGTCCTACCATTTGTTCTTTTATTCAACATTATTATCATTATTAGATTGAGGAACAATGACATTGAAAACAATACCAGAGTCACCGTTACCTTTCAATTCAACTTTACTTTCTTGTGCTACCTTTACTGGATACATTTCCATTAAAGCTTTTGATGCTTGCACAGCTACAGAACGTAATGGAGCTGGTGATAGCTCTGTGCCTCTTCGATCTGTATATTTTGCTGTAGAAGTTTCGTCTATAATATGCAGTAGTTTTTCTGTTAGACGAGCTTTTAGGTCGGCTGTTTCATAATTAGCGATAGCTCGCAACTGATTGATATACTCTTGTACATCATCCCGTGCCATTAATTGTTTTGCCTTTCTTAAAGAGGTATGACTGGAATCATAGAATATATCTTCGTAGCATTTGCGAGCATTTCCGGCATAAGGGTCACAGCCGAAAATGAATAACTCGCAAAAATCAATTTCTTGTTTATTCAACGATTCTGGTTTCTTTAGTTCCATTCTTTAATTGTATTAAAGCCCAGCCGATATGTTCAACTGGGCTTGGTTTACTAAGAATAGCTAGGAAAGGTCTTATGAGTTTGTTTTTTCAACGTTACTTTCTAATAAATCTTGCATAACAACCCGTCTGAATAGGTCCTTGAGTCCATCTAGCATACTTTCTATATCTGCAATATTCTGTAACTTATCCCGATTAAAATTTATTTGTAAATCATATCCGGAAATTTCCATAATAGTTTCATGGGTATCTTCGGTTTGTACAGCTAGGATTCTTCGGTCTGAAAGAGTGTTGAACACTACTTCTGGCTCCAGTCCAATTGATTGCGCTTGTTGCTTTTCTTCTTCTGTTACCATATTTTATATTTTGAAATGAACACGTGATTTTTCTGTTTTGGTCATAACCATACTACCATCATCTATGCCGGAAGCATTACGCATCCTTTGGGAACATACCATAGCCACATTGGTCGTTGCTGTTACATCAGCATCTGCATCATGGGCATCATCTAGTTCGATACCAAATTTTTCTGCCATGATTTCCAATTTATAACTGCTCATGCCATCTAAATGAGATAAAGCCAATTGTCCTAAAACGATTGTGTCTATATATAAAGGCTGGAAGTGCCCATAGAAATCTGTTTCTCCTCTCATTAATTTGGCAAATTCTTTCATTTGTCCTCCATATTCCATTAACTGTTGCATGAATCCTATATCAAATCCAATGTTTTGACCAATTAAGAAGGGTTTTATGTTGCGACCTTTTGATAATATGTTTTTGCGGATAAAATCAATAACCTCTGCCGCAACTTGCTTGATGTCCATACCAAGAGATTCTAACATATCCATTGTTATGGCGGAATAAGTCAGAGCTTTTTCTTCATATTTCATGGGCTGTTCATCGTCTTTATCAAATTTACTCTTCAATACTTTACGTTTAGCCACACCTTTATCCGGCTGTTTATTATATGGGGATATGTATTTTACATATCTGTCAATTGTTTCAAAAGTATCTATACGTACTGCATGGATTGCAATCTGGGTACATGCGCAATCTTGGCAGTCCAAACCGCCAGTCTCAAAGTCTAAGGTAAAAGCCACGATAATTGGCTTTTCGTTATTAGGAGTTGCCATATTATTTTAATAAACTTAGTGTGAGTTGTTTAACTTTTTGTTTAAATTCTTCGAGTGAATAATTATTATGAATAACATAATCATATTCATTTAAAGGTATCTCTATACGATTCAAATCGCGTTCACATCGCTGTTGGTCGATTCCACAATTTATTCGATCATCTATACTTCTGTCGATATATACAGAAAATATAATAAATGAGTTTGGAAATTTTTCTTTTAAATATTTCAGACCTTTTTCATCAATTACGTATGTACATATCTTCTGCTTTGCCTGTTGCAATGTAGCCCAATATTCATGTTCGCCGAATTGTGTATAAGCTATCATTTCAGACATTTGGGGCTTGTCTTCCGGAGTTACAAACCAATGTTCTTTTCCATTTGTTTCTTCTTCCCTCATGGGACGTGTTGTATATGATACTATTGTTGGAATGCCGTTTTCAGACATGATGTTTGCCATTGTTGTCTTACCGCTTCCAGATGGTCCGACAATAGTTATAATAACTGGTATATTTGCTTTTATTTTCATAATATGTCTATAATTGAAGATTTATATAACTGAAGATTGTTTCCACCTGTATAGTCACTGTATTTAACTTGGGCGGAACATATAAGCATTTTGTTCTTTGCACTGCTAAGAGAACCACCCTTACAAAGTGTTGCCCGGACATTCATCCATTCATCATTCCAGATGACCATTTCTACCAGGTCATTGTTTTGTTGAAGTAAAAGTTTGCAGAAAACTCGATTCTCACCTGTTTTCTTGTCTTTAAACTTTTTCTCCTCAATATCTACAATGTTAGCACAAATAGCAACGCGTTTTCCATCATAATCGGGGTCTTGTATGTTTTTTAAAAGTGCCCAAGATGCTTTTCCTTTTATTTGGGGCTTTGCTTCTGAATTGTCATAAATACGTTTATAGTCGATAGCTCCAATGCCACTAATTGCGATTTGCTGTTGACTCCAGAAATAATGTTTGTTTCTCAAATCTTCCGGTATATCTTTTTCGGATATTTCAAAACCTAAACATTTTGCGGCTTTTTCTAAAATGGCATATCGTTCTATGACTGATTGGGCATTTTCTACTTTGTCAAAACATCCGGATAATATTAAATGACGGACATGTCTTGCATTAACTGGGCATTTAGTAGCTTCATTCGGGTTGTCTGGATCATCCCAATATTTGTACAGCTTTAATTTATACCGGAATATTCGTTCTATAAAGTTTTCAATAGAACTAAATTCTCCGCGTACATTTCGTTCGTTTATAATCCATTCTGTAGCTTTAGCTCCCAACATTTTAATACGAGAAAGAGACCAAAAAATTTTATTGGTTTCATAGTCTGTAATAAAGGTTCCGCCACTTACATTTATATCTGGTGGAACTATTTTTGCTTCACTGCATAGTTCCATCTCACTCATTAATGTAGGAATTTCATCATCTTTAGCCCATTGAAGAGCTATGGTATAAAAAGCTGTAGGGTAATTGGCTTTAAGGTAGGCTCCGGCATAGGCGGTAACAGCGTAAGCGGTTGCATGACTTTTGTTAAAAAGATAACCACCAGCTACCTCAAACATGTGCCATATTGCTTCTGCATCTTCTTTTGGGCAACCATTTTCATTAGCTCCGGCCATAAACTTGTCTCGTAAGGCAAGAATCTTATCTACTTTTTTCTTGGATATAAGTTTTACCAATTTGACACCTTCACCTAAACTGAATTTTCCAACTTCGCGTGCAATCTGTGCTAGCTGTTCCTGGTAACACAGCACACCATAAGTATTCTTCATGGCATTGTATGTTCCCCATAGATATACAGGATCTGCATCTCCCAATTTGCAGTCTACATATTTATCTGTAGATCCGGAATCTAGTGTTGCTGGACGAAATAAGGCATTGGCTGCGATTAAATCTTCAATTTTATCTGGTTGCATACTTACCAAAAATTTAGTCATCCCTTTAGATGAAAACTGGAAGATATTTTGGGTGTATCCCTTTTGCAGTAGTTGATATACTTTAGGATCATCTAGTCCGCTTTGCACGATATTTTGAAAAGTAATATAGGTATGATATTTATCATTACATATATTGATGACAGCTTGTAGTTTTGACAATTCCTTAATACCAAGACAGTCATTTTTTAGTAATCCCTGTTCGTCTAATGAATAACCGTCAAATTCGGAAATCAACACACCGTCTATTTTCTTTATAGGAGTAAAGTCAAAGCATTCCAAATCTTTTCCATCTTTTGAATCTGGGGTCACTAGTAGGGCAGAGGCATGAACTGATGAAGAACGAGGTTGTCCCATCAAAGTACGAATATCTTCAATTACTTGTGGGTACTCCATTATGAAGCTATGTATTTTTTTATTGGTAGCAGCCATTGTAAACAGGTCTGTCCAGCTCATATTGTCATCTTCAAATATAGCTGTGATATAATTTACAATATTTACCGGTACTCGATGTACACGCGCTACATCTTTAAGAACTGCTTTCAACTTTAAAGTCGTAAAGGTTCCGGCAGAAAACACACGTTGTTTACCATCATGGTTATAACGGCGTTCAATATACTCTTTTACCTCTTGTCTACGGTCTGATTGGAAGTCTACATCCACATCTGGAAGGGAACCTCCAGGACCTTGCAAATAACCACTGTCCACAAAACAATCTATGGCTTTCACCTCTGTTGAAGATGTTTTATATTTAACTGATATGACTTTCATTTTTAATTAATCTAACCGTTTACCATAATAGTTACCTTCTGATTTGTATGCCCTTTCAAAATCAATTAGAGCATATTCAGGAATAATCATTTGTTTGGTGATAAAAGCATCTGAAACGATGTCTTCCAGCGTTCTACATCGGCTAAGGGCTACGTATAGTTGTCCAGGACAAAAAGTATGTGATACATGAATGATAATTTTATCGAATGTAAGTCCTTGGCTTTTATGAATGGTAATGGCCCATGCCAATGTTAATGGGAATTGAGTACATGAACCAATTTCTTCTTTTACAATCTCATTATCTTTTAAAGTATATTGCGTATTACTCCATGTATAACGTTCAAATTTGATAGTCCGGCCATTATCCATACGTACTGTAATTACGTTATCTTCTAATGCGGTCACAATTCCAAGCATACCATTATAATAACCCTTTAATGAGTCGTTAACCAATGACATAACTCTTGCCCCAACTCGAAGTTTTAAATGTAAATCACATGGTATAGATGATTCTGGGAACTTATCCTTGATAACTATATCATAGTTTCGTATCTCTTGTTCCCCTAATTTGTCGGCATTAATTCTCTCAACATCAGCTTTGTGTGTACAAATATGGATGTATTCGTTATCATAACTGCTACTGATTTTGCGGTCTTTCAATTCGCTTAATAAATCCAGTTCATCGGATGTTACCTGGTAATTACGAATATTGTTGAGTACATTAATAAATTCAGGTTCTGTTTGCCTGAATATTTTTGTTAGCTCTACAATGTGGAAACCTGTGCGTTTGAAAACTAAGGCGTTGAAAAAGAAAAAGCCATCATAAAAGTCAGACAATATTTCTCTTTCTTGTTTCTTTGTTACTGGAGGCAATTGAAAAAGATCGCCAAACATTACTACTTGTACACCGCCAAATGGTTCATCACTTTCGTAAACCCACCGTAGTTTGCGATCAATGGTGTCCAGAATATCTGGGCGTACCATGCTTATTTCATCAATAATCAGCAATTCCATTTTGAGCAATAGTTCTACCTTGTATTCTGAAAATTTGTTTTCCAGTCGGTCGTAAGGTGTAATAGGTCCAAAAGGAATGCCAAATAGACTATGCAATGTAACGCCCCCTGCATTAATGGCTGCTATGCCTGTTGGGGCAGCTACAATGCAATTCTTCCCGGATTTTTCAATTAGATATTTTAGAAATGTAGTCTTTCCAGAACCGGCTTTACCTGTTACGAATACATTATTCTCATCATCCTGAATGAGATTCATTATTTTTTGCATCTCTTCTGTCAAAATCATATCTTCCATACCTTTTTATTTTTCGATTTTTACATATAAATTGCAATGACAAACATCATGTTCTCTATACGAGCTGCACGGACATCGTTTGTCTTTGGAGTCATTGTGGCATGGACACTCGCCATTATTGGCTTCACATCTTTTGAGGATGGCATTAACTACCTTGTCATTGGGATTTAAATCCCATCCCACTTTTCTTAAAATTGGAATCATAATCAAATTTCGTTTAGAGTAAATAAAAGATCTCGATTATCAAATTGAATATCATCGTCAGTTTGCAGTTCATCTGCATATACTACAATAGGATCATCCATTCCGGCACGTTTCACAAGTAACTGTGCGTCTTTGTCTATTTTATAAGTTTTATGATTTTCTAATGTAACTTCGATATATTGATTGGAATCTACGTCATCTCCAATAATGGTCACATCTGAAGGGTATAGTCCTGCACGTTCTGGAAGAAGGAAGCGTTCAAATAACAAATCGTATTTTATTGGATCTATAAGTGTTATTCCCAATAGGTATAAAACTAGACACCCTCCAGCAGAACCACGTCCGCATCCCACTAATATTCCATTTTTGCGTGCCCAATTAACAGTATCATATTGTACGAGCATGTAATCTACGTTGTTGGTTGATTCCAATACATAAACCTCATAATCTAATTGTTTGCGATATATATCTTCTTTACCTTTGGGGACCAGTTTGTTGAACCCATCTTCCAGCAAATCCAAAAACATTTCATGTCGGTTGGCGTACTTTGATTTTTCATTGTCAGCCATGTCATATTGAGGCATAAAGTTGCGTTCAATTTCATATCTAGCTTTTGCCCCTTCAGCAATTTTGACTGTATTTTCACACGCCCAATTGAATATATCCTCTATGTCCCATTTGTGTTCATCAAACAAGCCAGACATAGTAGTCCAATGTTCGTCCAAGTCCTTAAAATATTGGTCATCACTTTGTTCATGTGCTGCCCCTTCAGCAATTTTGTTAAGGATGATTTTGTTTTTTGCATCATCTTTGTCCAAATAATAGCAGTCACAAATTAATACTGGAGGTAGATCGCCTGTATCATATATGTAGTCAAAGTAACATTTTGTGGCATCTAGTACTTTAATATCAATACGTTCAGCTTTGAATTCCGATAAATCTAATTGATAAAAGCAATCGTCAAAACTATCGAAAAAACGGTCAAGATTATTACCTATTTCTTTCAACCAAAATGACGCATATTTGCTAAATACAATTATATTACCGGCTCCATGTTTTAGAAGATCTTGTAAATCAATGATTTTATTTTCTGAATCTACATTTATACATTTTTGAATTCTAAGCAAATTTTGAAGTCCTTCTTGTGACTGACAGTATATTTTGGCATCTATCTTTTCGATACCATCAGTGAATGTAAGTGAATATCCAAACACCCATTGAATGCCAGCAGCTTCACACTCTTTTTGAAGAATAAGGGTTGCTGCCATTGTATTGTAATCACAAATACCTAATGCGGATTGTCCTAAGTATTTGGCTTTTTTTATCCAATCTGTTAGCGAAAAACTTCCATTGAGCAATTCAAAAGGGGTATGTATGCCTAAGTTTACAAATTCTTGGGTATGGTTTAATGGCTTCCTATTGCCTACATACTTTAAAATTTGAAATTCAAAGTCTTTTCTTGTGTCATAATAATACCAGTTGTCTCCAAATTGAAATACTATATAATTAATGCCTTCTTCTTGTAATGTTTGAATGTTTTCCATTGTATTGAACTTGATGTTGTTGTCAGCATCAGTACGGAAGATGGACTTAATCATACTAGTATCTTCATAGTACATTTTACCAAAGCCCGTGATTTCAATAACATCTTCATCTATGATATTGAAACACATCTTATTATTATCTAGCCAATTTAATAAATCAGGATTCATATTTAAATTTTGTTTAATTTATATTCGGTTAAAGTTTTCAGTCTGAAAGCGAATGTGTCATATATCTCCCAAAAGTCCATGCTGTCGAAATCTTGGCTGGAATCTTCTATATCGGCAACATAGCAATCAAAATATTCATTTAGTTGATCACCTGTCTTTTTTATAGCTTCTGTAGCGTCTCCATCATATCCAATGACTATTGTATGAACCCCTTTTGCCTGTAACTTATAAATTTGTGTATCAGAGATTTTCTTCCCGAACGTAGCAACAACAGCCACAGATGGGTTATTGTACAGGTTTAATTTTCGCGTAAGTGCAATGACATCAAACACTCCTTCTACAAGAATTACGGTATCTGTTTCGTCTTCAATTATACTATCATAGTTGTATAATAATTTGACAAAATCGTTTTCAGTGCTATTCCTATAACGCATAATTTGGAATTTTCCATTATGACTTGCTTTACGGTTATATTCATCAATATCAGCTTTATCCCAAATATGCCGAGAAATATACCCAACAATATCTCCACTGTCTATAATCGGAAATATTACATAATCATTAAACTTGAAGTTCATGTTACGTGTAGTGCCGACTGGAAAGAAATCATAATCTTCTTCAGTAAATCCACGTTTTCTTAAATACCGATTAAAATGAGTGCGCTTATAATATTCAGGCATTTCCACAACACACAGAGAGTCATCTATTTCCCTGTCATCGTTTTCCAGAAAAGAGAAATCATTAATTTTTTTATCTCCATCAAGATCAAAAGTATCTGTTATAATTAAGTCCTGACGGTCTATATCTGTTAGCAATTGTTCTAATGTCTGGGTTGAACGTCCACACGAAAAGCAGTGTGCCATAAAAGGCTTTTTCCTTTCGGTTGCTTTACCTATATATATACCGTATTTCCCTCCTTCATGCCCACAATAGGGGCACTGGGGGACAATCAAGTTCTTTCCGCTACCATCCGGTTTTGCATGTAGTTCAATAGAAAGTTCTTGGATTATATACTCTTTTTCTTCTTTACTCAATTCCATATTACGCAACTTTGCTGATATTTAATGTTCTTGCTCTGTCATAAAAACATTCGTTATCATAATCAGTAGCAATTTTAAACGGATCTCCTTTTTTGAAGAATCGTGATTTTGCAACATTTATACGCATAATATTTTCGCGCATTTCATTGATGCTTTGATTAAGAGTAATAAGATGAGTCATTGGTCTGCTTAAACCTTTAGCTTCTGAACAATTATATTCACTCAATACATTTTGTTCATCGTTAAGCCACTCTCTATTTTCTATAGTTGCCTGATAAGTCACAACCATCCAGACATTTTCGTCACCTGCCAAGTCCTTTAAATCATTAGCTACAGCAACTCGTTTGTGACGTTCTCCATTTTCTGACCATCTACGTCCGCTGGAATCTGTTAGCAAATCCATAGAATCTATGATAACAACGTCTGGAGATATGCCATAGATTTTTTTGTATTCAGCAATACCATTTTTTATATCAATGGTAGACACTTGATTAGCGAACTTTGGAAAGGATTTGACTTTTAGGGTACCAGACATTGCCTTGATTTCTTGTATCATTCGTTCTAATTCCCGGTCTTTTAGTGTACCAGTACTATAACGATAAGAATTACAGGAAACCAGTGACGCGGCATAAGCATCCACAACTTCATCTTCAGAACCTTCTAACTGGAAATGAAGTACGTTTAATCCGTCTATTTGAGAGGCGCATTTCCCAATCCAACGTGCGGCATGACTTTTCCCAACACCAGTAGGGGCTAAGAGACATGTTAATTGAGTACGTAAATCTCGTCCACTGTTCATTTCATCCAGACCATCAATATAAAATCTGGTGATTGGTTTAAATCTTGACTCTTGATTGTGTTTTTCTCTATTACGCCTAAAACGGGATTCAAAGGTTTCGACTACATCAACAAAGGAATTTTGACGCAAACTGAAATCATTCTGCCATTCAGCAAATGATTGGAGCAACTTCATTGCTTTGTCACGATCCTGTTTTGCATAAAGTTCACCTATCTCTTTGTAAGTCTTTTGAAATTTTACTTGTCTTAGATAATTTTCAAACTGTTCCAATATAATTTCCGGCTCAACTCCTTCGGCGCAGTCTTTTATATCTTCTAACAGTGCTGAAACCTCTCTGTTGACAGAAACTATCTGGCTGATAATATTAAGGGTAGGGGATGATTTGTGTTCTGCGAAGTATTTGCACAGATACCCCTGCAATGCTTGAAAATCTCTACCAGGCAGGTACGATTTCTGCATATATTCACACACTAAGCTACATACATAGTCGTATGTAAAACAAGCGTAATATAATTCAAATAAGAAATCTTCTGTTAATACGTTATCTTCTTTCGCCATATTCTTCGAGTCTTATTCGGTATAACTCTGGATATTTTATCGCGGTTTCTTGCTTGCATTTCTCGACATTTGTGCATATTTGACATGCTGGAGAGAATGGACTCCACATCAATGTGGATGTAGAGCATATTAGAAACCCAATATCTGTGTTGATACTCCGTTTCTTAGTGCATTCTTCAGATGGCATATAAATATACTTAGACTGAGGATGCTCTTTTTTACAGATTAGTGAATTTAGATAGGCTCTGGTTAGATTGGCTTCAGATAACCATTGGTCTTCCATATATTGCTTGGCTCTGGAAGACATTGATAGATATTTTTGAAGAGCAGTAGTTCCAAATGTTTTTGGAGCTAATGTACGTTGATATTGGGCATTCCTGTTTTTATGAAGCTGGAATACGCAATAGTCTACAAGTCGTGAAGTATTAAATTCTCCACCACAAATTTGAGTAAAGTTGACAATAAATTGAGATAGTTGGCGTTTGGCTTGCCCTCCCTCTGGGAATGAGAAGGAGGGGTCTACCAAACGCTTGGCTATTTCTGTATATACTGTCTTAATCTGTTTCGTCAGTCGTTCTTCTTTTTCCATCACGAGTCAATAGTTGTTGAAGTTGTTGACGCGCCAAGAATAATCGACTTTTGACAGTTTCGATATTGCGAGATTCTAAGGCACCGTTCCGATATTCGATTTCGGCAATTTCTTTGAGTTTATATCCTGCCTGTTGATACAAAAGTGCGCTTCTGTATTGTGGTTTCAACTGTTTTAATGCAGCTAAAACATCATCGCTGTATAACTCTTGATAATTGTCAATACCCATTACGTTAGAGCTTACTTCGTCAAAATCTACAATAGATTCACTGGAAGAAAATGTTTCCACATCGTTATCATCACTCAACATGTCTTGATGCTTTTTTTTACGTTGATCCAAATCAAAGACACATCGTTTGGTTACAATATGGAGCCATGTTTGTACAGAACGCTCTGGATTATATGTCTCGATATATTTATACATGTTGGTAAGCACTTCTATGTAATTGTCTTCTATGTCAGAAGGATTAAAAGTATAGCGCATACATAACTTGTATATCATTCGGTTGTACGGTGTTACGTATTTATCAAATAGGGCTTTTCGCCGTGCAGCTACTTCATCACTTATTATTATGGGTTCTGTGGTAACTGCTGAGTATGTCTCTTCCACGCCTCTTGAACATTGAGCACAAACAAGTGATCCGAGTTCATCAATTTGTGGACTTTACAATACTTCTTCCACTTATTATTACTAGAGATAAAATTACTTCTTACCTCGTTGTCTGTTGGCTGGGGTTGTTTACTAAGGAATTCGTAAAAATCTCCTAGCAAGCTTCCTAGCATCATTAAATGGGGCTGGCCTTCTCTTTGTTGCCTACGCCTTATGTTTCTTGCGTAACTCATTTTCTGTCTAAAGTTTGTATATTCTTACATAATATTTGAAGATGTGGGTTGCATCAGCCATGTTGTCATCGACTGGTGTAATATTCCATCGTTTGATGCAATATTCAATCATCTTCTTTTTGTCAGCTTTTCCGTCACCGGTAGCCCATTTTTTTACTGTGCTAACGTTTATGAATTTTGGTTCCGGGAGTCCAAGCTGGGCGCATATCAGATATAATATGCCTCTAAATTCGGATAGTTTTCGCGCTGCAATGAAATGCTTTGAAACGCATACATCTTCGGCGATAATCAATTTGATGTTGTATTTTTGGATAAATTCAACCAGTGTGTCATAAAACATTTTATGTTGCTCGGTCGCATTTTTGCCTTTTCTTTGGGTAAAATTCCATGTTCCTGATTCATGGGTTGAGTAATATCCACAGTGCTCTGCTATATCTAATGCAAGCACATTATCACGTGTAATTTGATTTATTGACTCATTTTTAATGTTTTTTGATTCGTTAATCATTCTATGTATGAAACGCCATTAAGTTTATTGACTACAGTCTTGTATGGGTAGCCTTCAGCTATATTTCCATGACTGACTACCAAAGATGTAATCTGTAATTGATTGAGGGCATCAAAAATGTTGGAAAGCCCTTGTTCGTCAGTGGCTTCTAATATTTCATCAAGTATCAGGAGATCTAGTCCTTTATCGTCATCGCAATTTACATTGGTAAGTTTGTGCATTGCCAAAATATTAGCCAGATTAACTCTTGCTTTTTCACCTTCTGAAAATTTATCAAAAGAGCCACAATCTACACCATCGCGAATAAGAGAAATGGAAATCTTATCTCTGATTTTTCCACTTTTTAAGACTGTAAAACCGGAAAATGCAATACGAATGTCACTACCAATGGCCTCCAGAAACTCGTTAGTTATATGGCTAAGAGCATCAATTTTAGTATTAGCCAGATGGGTTTTAAATTCAGTAAAGGTTGCTTCTTGCTCTTTATATGAATTTAATTTTCGTTCAATAGTTTCTTTTTCAGAAATGGCTAATACCAATTCTTTCTCATATTTTTTCTTGTTGGCTTTGAGAGATTCTATCATGTCAGTTTCGGAAGAGTTTTCGATGTCACGAATAGATTCTTCGTATGACTGAATAGCTCCATTAGCATTGTTAATATTCAACTCGGCCTGCTTTGCTTCGTATTCTTGCTTTCTAATAGCTTCATCTAATATTGCATAAGAATCATCAAATAAATTAGTACGCGCATCATCAATGGATTTCTGAAGGGTATTCATTTGATGCTGGAGAGTTTGCATTTTATTGGTTAAATAAGACGTATTACGTGATAATTCATCCAATGCTGTACAAGTCTCGGTAATCTTATTCGACCATTCTATTTTACTACGATTCAATTCATCCTGTTCTTTACGAGCTTCGCGTCCTTTTGTTGTAATATCTGAAATGCGTTTTTCATTAGCCTCAATATTTTGGAGAATGTCTTGTGTCTCTCCATTTCGGTCTTGCAATCTTAGTTTAACCTCGTTTATATCTACATCATTAGCCAATGTGAATTCATGTTGGCATTTAGGACAAACGATAACTCCGGCAAGTTGTTTTTGGAGGCTGGCTATATCTGCTTCCAACTTAGTCCTTTGTGATCTAAGATTACTATTCTCGGCATCCAACTTTTTAATAGAATCCAATAATTCATTTATTTGATTCTCAATTTTGGTGGATTTCTTTTTGAAGTTTTCTTGAAACTTCTCATGTTGTTTTAACAGCTTCTCATAAGAGGATTTGGCTGTTGCAATCTTTTTCTCATGCTGAATCAGCTGTTGTTGTACATTGGAATATTCTGTTGTAACAACCTCCAATTCTTTCTGATTTTTAATTGATATAGCTGCAAAATCCTTAGGTAATGGCAAAGCGCATGAAGTAAAACGTTCTGAAATAATTTCAAAACATGCACCAGTATCCTTTTTACTGTTTTCCAGTTTTTGCAATACTTCATCTGTTTTATCATATTGTTCCAGTAACTCGTCACTTTTATTTATGAGAACATTTTGCTCACGGATATAAGCTCTTTTCCCAGCAATAGCTTCATTCCAGTTTGCTATACGTTCAGCTTTCTTTTGTGAACGCTCTGTTGATTCTGTAATAGCTGTGTTGATTTGCTCTTGTAATGTTTCAACACGTCCGGTATGATTCGCTACATTCAATTCTGCTTGTTTTAATGATTCTTGAATCGGTATCATATCCTCTTGTAATGCAGCGATAGATTCATCTACCATTACACCGTTACTGAAACGATTAATGATTTCTTTTTTCTCGCGATCAGAACTGGAGAGAAATGACGAATATTTGTGCTTAGAAAGAATGAAGTTTGAGAAAACATCATCTTTTGTCAGCCCCAGTGTTTCAAGTATAAATTTATTGTAATCTGCAACTCCGGCTTGTTCTATATGTTTTATGTTACAATCAATTTCATCATAATATATAGAAACTTTGATTATCTGTGCTGTTTTACGGGAGATAACACGTTTAATAGATAAGTACTGTCCTGTAGTATTGTTTTGAAACAAAAGAGAAACAGTCGCTTCATCCTCCGCATCATTGATTATCTCATCCATTTTTATTCTACGAAGTGTCTCTCCGGTTATCCCAATAGCGATTGCTTCTAGCATAGCAGATTTTCCGGAACCATTTGAACCTTGCGAATCATTATCCATATTGTTGCCAAAAATCAGCGTTGTATGTTTTTGCAACAATGTATAGTCCAATTGCTTAAAAGCACATAGGTTTTTTGCGTAAACTTGTCTTAATGTCCACATATTAACTGATTTTATCAAGGTATTGTAACCCCATTTCTATATTTATGATTCCTTTGTTAGCACAAAAACTGGTATATTCTTGCTTAATACCGGATTTGTCGAATTTTTTATCTAAAGAGTGGGCTGTTGTTTCTGTGATTTCCACATCTTCAGTAACAATTTCCACTTTTGAAGACCCTGCTTCCAGAAGTTTTTGTTTATCAATACTTGAAGCTTCTTGGCTTGTACAACTGATTCTTGTTTTAATCTTGTATCTTCCATCCGCTTTCATATCATCCAGCTTATCAATTAGTTTTGAATTGATTTGACTAGCTTTTATGTCCAAAACTTTGTAGCGAATATTGACTTGGTTCTTTATGAATTCATGGCTACCATCATCATATATAATGGTATAGCCCTTTTCTTCATCTTCGCCAAAATTATGTTGCCTGGAAGAACCTATGTATTCAATGTTGGTACCTTTGATAATACAACGATTGTGATAATGTCCTACAAGAACTGTATCAAAATCACTGAAAATGTTCGTGGGCAGTTCTTTTTCATTAGGCGTGCTAAGTGCCCCGTTTATTCCTTCGTGAATATATAGGATATTATGTACAGACGCGTTCAATTCCGCCTTTACCATTTTTTTCAGCCGTTCTACGAAACTTCCGTTTTCTGGAAAATAGCTCATTATATATAGTTCTACATCGTTGCTAATATTAATAATCGAATAGTCATCAACAACATAGACGTGGGGGTATTCACTAAACAAATGACTATACCCTAGAACTGATTCCTGGTCAACTTTACAATGATTTCCTTCGGCAACGGTAATGGTTATTCCGGCTTTAGTGGCTTTTATGATAGCTTGGCGAACAGCCATGAGTGTGCTAAGTGTTTGAGAAGAGCGTGATAACCACAAATCTCCACCAATTATCATATCTTCAATCCCATATTGATCGCATATATATAAAGCCTCGTCCCAGTTTTTTTGAAATTCTGGAATATTGTCTTTTGATACATGTATATCATTCAACAATAAGGCACTTGGTATTTTCTTGCTCATTGTGATTCAATTTAAATAGGGACATATTAATATTAGTTAGATATGTCCCTATAATGCTAATACAAAAATGAATTATCTTCTTCTACGTTCAGGACGTGCAGCTCTGCGTTCACGGACTGGGTTTGCAGCCGGTTCATTGGTGTCATCATTATGTTCACCACGTCTACGAACAGTATGAGTGGGAGCGGGGGTTGGTTCTGGTTCTTCTTCCGGTTCTGGCTCCAAAGGCGTGTCTTCCGGTTTAGTATCGCTTTGTGTAACGTCATCTTCGTTGTTGCTGCTATCTTTAGCAACTTCTAACGCGTCTTCAATATCATTCAGCAAATCTTCATTTGTTTTTCCACGAGTGACACGGACATTTAGCTCATTGGCATCAATATATTCGCGAATTGCATCACGTAAGTCTTGCCCTTCTTCGCTCTTATCACCAATACCGCGTTCATTTAGTTTTTCCCAGAGGTTCCACAATGAATCCAGTTCGTTGTCTGATGGTTCCTCATTATCACCGCTGTTACGTTCTTTTTTGTCAAAAGAGAAATGGGATTTGTCATCAGGATGAAGCTCCATTTTAATCTTTTCAATAGCTTCTGTGATCTCTTTGCTGCTCATCACATCCATTTCCATTTTAGCATCGTATTGCTTCAAGAACTCAATGGTAGCCTCCATGTGGAAACGTGAGTAACGATAAATAGCTGCCGGGATACGCTGTGTTTCCAACAACGAACTGACTTCCTCTTCAGATAGAGGTTCGGCACCGGAAATTGTATCAATGTTGAATGTGTAAGTGGTTTTCTTGTTTTCCTCTTTACGAGTAATTTCTACCGGGAAAGCATCTTCCAAAGAAGAGATAGGGCACAAACATTTAGGATTTTTTTCCAAAAGCTTCTTCCATATAGCCAGTTTGCGATCCTCCAAATCTTTGTATTGCGAATAAGACAGGATAAGTAAATGAATACCTTCTTCACGGTTGTCCAAATCTAAAATATACATGGCACGTTGAGAGTTCCATTTTAGACCACCATCAAAGCCTGAACCTTTAATCTTTTTCATCAATTTTTCATCACTGCCATACTTATTTTCAGCAACTTGAAGATAAGTGTCAATTAGGTCTACAGATAATCCGGCATAGCTGGAATGACAGATATTTACAAAGAACTGTTTGTCTTTTTTTCCTGTTGGACGTGGGTTGTCCAGTTTCAACACCTGTGTTTTGACCGGATATTCGTACCCCTTACGTTCTAATTTGTAAGAACCGTCTGGTTGCTCGGTTGGTGCCAAGGGAAGGATACGCACAGTATAAGTTCCTGCGGAATCCATACGGAAATGTTTGGTACGTTGAAATGATTGGCTCTCATCGGTACTTTTTTTTACCGCCTCTTCATAAGTTTCTTGATTCTCCGCAAAGAGGGCATACGGATTTTTAATCATCTCTTCCATAAAATGAAAATTATTTGTTTAATTTAGAGAGGGGAAGATTCCACTGTTCGGTATAAGCTCCAGCCCAAAGTTCTTTTGCTTCTGGCATTTTGGTTTTATCTTTCAACATAACCTTAATACCCCATTCAGTGTTTACATGATGAATGATTCTCTCAATAACTTCATTCATCTCACTTGCTTTTTCATTTTTGAGGTTAAAGTATTCATACTTTTCACCTCCAGGAAGATCACAGACATGAATCGGAGCATAAATTTCCTCAAAATATCTGTATAGGGCATCTACTGGCGGGTGTGTAGGCAATTGTTCTGAAATTGTCTTCAGTACTACGCCAAATAGATACTTCAATTGCGGTAGAGATTTGTTTTTGGTATCGTCCATAATAAGAATAGTATAATCACCATCTTTCAAATTTCCAATAGCCAATTCGATCTCTTGTTTTGCTGCCTTATTGTCTTGCACAATAAGACGTGCTTGACCATGCAACATACTGTTGTTTTTCAAAGAACACTGCAAAGATAATCGTATCAATTTAACTATCAAAATAAAACCAAAAATATTTTTTGAATAAAAATATATATTATTGTATTACAGTTATATAATATGTATTTAATTATTATATTGATTATTTGTAAAAAGAGAAGTAATATCAAATAGGTTAATACCATTCTCCTTTTTAACAACTTGATATAATCTTTGGTTAGTGTTCGGATTATTAAGAGGTCCCTTGCTGGATATATATGGGCCTAATTTAATATAATGAAAGAAATCAAGTTTGATCTCTTCGGATAATTTATCTCGTCCAGAATACCAGCCAATTTTTAAATTAGGATAGTTATGATAAAGGTATTCGGCTAATTTATTTATATATGCCGGATTTGCATCACCGCCCATAAATGATATAGCTGTTATTCCTTTATTTTTGCGTATCAATTGTTGAAGTGCTTCTTTTGTTAATGATTCTCCTATATCCTGTGACAGATAAGAAGAGTGGCACCCGATGCAGGCGCATGGGCAACCACTTATATTTATTGCCAAAGTAATTTCATTAGGCAATTCTTGAAACACTATTTTTGTATCTACATATTTCATACCTGGGATTTACCATCACTATATATACGGTTTCTAGCCTCTTGTTGTCGATCACTTCCAAATGCTTTAGTTGGGCGTAAATATCCGATAACTCGTGTATATTGAGTAATATTATGGCTACCACAACAAGGGCAAGTATCAATGGGTCTTTTTATGATTTTGCCACAATCTTCACATTTACTGTTTGGTATATTAAAGGTAAAGTAATTGGTTCCATTGGCTATGGCAAAATCAATTAATTTCAGATACTGCTCTTTTGATAAATGATCTTCCAAATTAATGTGAGCTGCCGAGCCTCCATCAGTGTACTGATAGGTTTGGTGCCCATGTAATATAAATTTGTCTAGTATAGAAGTGTCATCATGGGCATTGTAAAAATATGAGTTATATAAATTCTCATCCTCTGGAACAACATATCCATCTTCTTTATCCCATTTATAATTCTTTCCTCCCAGTCCTTCTGCTGGCACAACTTCTGAATTAAACAAGAAAGGTCGTTTCCTGTCATGGATAGAATGCAGTTTATTTTGTTCTTTAATAGTGCCCAAAATGAGTTGAAGGAATTCAATATATTCCGGGTTATTACTTACCTTCATTCCCAAGAATCTAGCGGCTTCATTCAACCCATTGATGCCTATGGTGCTATATAATTTACTGATATGAATATAACCGCCATTTGAAGCGGCAAACATTCCTTTGTCTTCAAGGTCGTATAGCATTGTCTTGAAAGCAATATGATACTTATAGACTCTTTCCAAAATCCTAGTTACATAGTTCTTTAAATCATTTTCAATTACTGTTACACGTAAGGGATTACCTATAAGTTTCTTACCCTTAATTAAAGGTGTTCCATTTAATGTGTGGGTCAATGCCCAATCTTGAACGATTCTGTTGATATTCAAAGTAATCACATTACAACTCCCTGTCATAACACCGGTCAAGCCAGAAGTGGGGCTAAAGGTATTTTCTGCCAATTCATTTCTAAGCCTACAGCATGATGCAAGGCTGTCTGCACTATCGGAAATATAAGTAAAGAACGAGTGTCCTTCTGCATACATTTCGGCACAAAGTTGTTTGTAATTTAGGTCGATTATATCATCGCCATTGTGAACCATCGCAAAAGTTTCTACCGGAAAGGTTAATACTTGCTTTAAACGTATTTGATTAAACCATTTCATAAACATACGTTGCAATGTATCAATAGCTATCCATTCAGGCTTACTTCCATCCGGATAACAAAATTCTCCAAAGAGAGATGTGAAATATGTATGGTCATAATAAGAAATATTTGTAAATGGGCTTTGGTAGCTACGATTTCCGGCTGGTTGGTTAACACCCCACACAAACTGTTTGAACGCTTTCAGGATATTATCACGTACTGTTCTTTTAATTAAGCAATGTGGTGAGGAAGCCTCGCAATCCAGTTTTTCATACCATTTATCTCCAAACTCTTTAACTACATAATAATTTAATGCAATGAAATATTCACCTACGGCTACCGCTCCTTTACATTGGGAAGAAAGTAAGAATATCAAGTTGGTTATTTGCCCACTAAACGACTGTAAATCGTTAGGCTCTGAAGGAGTAACACCATCAATATTGCCTACGCCTTCTGTTAGTAATGGATACAAACTAACTGCCATACAATATTGTTTTAATACTGGCGTAGATGCTTCATCATGTGTATAAATAATATGATTATCAAGATCTGTTTCGTATTGCTTTGCTACTTCTGGAAAGAGAATATTCAACTCATCTTTCATACGTTGACGTTGGATAATCCGATTAGTAGTTTTATATACTTCACCTTCCAAGTTAGCTACATTTTTCATAGTTACATTAGCATTCCCATCGGTTTCTGATGAAGAAGCTGCATTGTCCGTTGATTGACTATATTGATTCATATAATCAATACGTTCTTTGACAAAACGCGTACTTTTACGTTGTTCACGATATAGAATAAAAGTCTTGGCTATATCATAATATCCAAATTGCATTAATGCGCGTTCTACGTAATCTTGGATGGTTTCTACAGATACGGGAACATTAGTGTAGGTAAGGCTAATTGATTTATCAACCGATTCTACAATTGCTGGATCGTATTCAACTTGTTTGCTATCAAAGGCTTTTTTTATCGCATTTCCTATTTTTTCTAGGTCAAAATCTACAATTTGACCTGTTCTTTTTTGCACTTTCATAATTATTCAGTCTTTCTATATTTTTCAACAGCTTCATGGAATTGATGAGTATTGGCATATCCGCAACATTTTAGTTCTGGACAAAAACCTCGATAAACACATGTTGGCACACACTTACTAACAAGGACCGGATCTATTTTTTTTAGTTCTTGCAACATTGATGTCCATGCTTCTCTAGTTTCTTTTGAAGCACAATTACATAAACGTACTCGTGAGATAGCCATTATTTCTTGTGCATTTGCGGTCATATCCATTTCATTTAATTCTCCTTGCAAGTGCTCTCCTCTGGGAATTTGTGAACCGGTACGGTCTGGTCGTTGAGTATGAACAAACTTTTCACAGCCTATATGATGACGAGTAAAATGTACTGTTACCCATTGAGGTATTTGCTCCCATGTCCATTCATATTCTACCAAACGAATAGGAGAATGTTCTGCCAATAACATTTTTGCTTTCCATGAGTCTGAAGGTTCTTTTTTTAATGCTGACTTTCCTACGGTTCTGCGTGCTGCATTTAAAGCACGGTTCCAAGAAGTAACCGCATTTAGTCTAGTTACTTTAATCATATTTTCCTTTATGTTAAACTTGAAATAATAGATTCTACAGTCCGTATTAGACTGGATTCATCACTTGTAAATTTAAACCATTCTGTATGTCCGTTTTTGTAGAAAGGATGAGAAACCTTTAACTTGGCAAAACTGTTAAGTATATAATACTCACAATAGCCACACTTCTCCCAAACTTTTATAATTTTAATTGTTCGTTGATCAGTGTGGCTATTATAATACAGCTTACTAATACGATTTTTTACATCCTCGCTTGTTGCTCCAATTTTATATAATCCAGTTGCTTCGCATTTTAATAGGTACAGTTTTTTAGGAGCTGGGGTAGGACATGGTAAAGGCTTGAAAAAGCGCGATACCTTGTGCATGAATTTACTGTGTTAAAAGTCAATATAAAAGATCGTGTGTATCAATTGTGATGCGAAATTACTAATTATTTTCTTATTTACAAGATTATAGATATAAAAAAAGTATCTAATTTGATAATATGTATAAGTCAAATTAGATACTTTTTAAATCTTAAATGTATATAATATAATTCCTTATTTGCATTTGTATGAATACTATATGGAGGTCTTAAACCATACTTTTTATAATCCATTAAACATCTCCAGAACTTAGCCTTTTTGAAGAATATGTCATCTGAGGCATAGCTTATTGCTTCAATCAGTTCTGGAGATGGTGCATGAATTTTTAGGAAGTCAGATACTTCCATTAATAGCTTATATTCTATAGGAACTTCATGTTTCATCAGAAACCCGATCCGTGTCTGGTCGAAGTTTTTCAGGCTGTGTCCCTTTGGTCTTCCGGGCTTTTTTTTGCGGCGTTTTGGTTTCTTTCTGCTGTTCGGAAACGTTTTCATTATGTTCATTTTTTTGAGACGATGTTGACCGAGAGCTTAAACGTTGACTCTCAATATCAACGCTAACATTAATAATCTTCATAATTTAAATAATATATGTCATTAAAAATCCGATGTATTCTGAACATCCATTATTACAATAATCAACTACACAATTACGTTGTCCGCCTTGTATTGTACAATGCCAATTTCCACGTCCTTTATTATGGGAATAACCTATTTTATATTTAGGAGGATCAATGGTGTTTGGTAATGTAAATATGGTACCACTGTGATGGGTATGTAATTCTCCTTGAATGGACACTACTTTTCCAACTTGACGGACATACAGTTTTGTTGTAATACCACAGTTCTGAACATTGATTGCAATCCATCCACTATCTTTGGGATATTCTATAGTTCTAGCTATAACATCAATTCCACCAACGAATAGTTTTCCTGTTACATATACATCATTGTTGAGAACCAAGTTTCCAATGTTATTTTTGATATATAAATCTTTATTAGAGATATTGGAATACCCCATATAACCGATTTGTTCTGAATTTTTGTCTTCCCAATTTAAACAGGTTATCAATTGATTGTCTGTCTTAGGAAGAGAGGCATTCTTTAAACTTAGGAGCGAAGAATCCGCATGGGATATTTTTACTGGTCCATAAAAAATACTAGCTTTAGATTTTCCTATGATTTCTAGTATAACAGTATTTTTTCCATCACCAATTTGGGTGTCCCGATAATAGGAGTCTCCTTCATTGTACCCTAACATATTGATATTTATACTACCGGTATCAGCCGCAACGCCTGTATTATATATATGATTACTAGCTACAACAATATTTCCTGCCTTAATAGAATTTAAAGACATTGTGACTTTTAGCGTCATACCATTGGAGTCAAGCGAAGCCAATAAAGTATCTCCAATATAAAATTGAATAGCTCCGTCCTCTGTTATAGTTACTTTGTAAACAGGCTTTCCATTTAATTGGGATTGAATACTTAATGCTCCAGAGGCATTATAGGTGATGCTAGCTTTAGCTGTTCCTGATGTTAAATTAATCCCCTTTTGGGCTGTAAGGTCTTTATTTGCCGTTACTGTTCCATCAATAACAATATCCTTCTGTACAGTCTGAACTGAATTAGGGGAATCTATCATTAAAGCATATTTACCAAATAACGCTTCTTTAAGTCGAAGTGCTGTACCATCTGATGTAATACTGATAAATTGGGGTGGTGCTTCAGTTAGTACATCATTGGCTATTGGTACATTGGATGATACAGCACATCCGTATATATTTCGTCCAATTTTATCTCCGGAATCAGCATAAGACACACGTTCAACCGAGTTGTTCTCATACAAATACATAGGCCATTTAGAGACTCCAGATGTTCCTGCGCAATAACGTATTTTACCATTGATATAGACATATCCAGCACTAATACTTGTACCTGATACTTGACATCCGCTGATAATAAAGTTATCACACTCATCAAATATACTTGTAAAAGCTAATGCAAGATTCTGTAAATTCATAATATCATCAATGTAGGTGTAACGCCCACCTGTTTGTGAAGTAAACTCTTTCATTTAAGCGTATGTAACTTTAAATTTTTTTCCTGCAATACGATAACGATCTACATAATAAGTAATCATAGCTGTAAGTTCCTCTTGTGAGATTGTCTTGGTATTAATTGCAGGACAACTTACTACAAAACTTACATCACTTGTTGGCATCTTTTCATCTTTCCAACGCAATGGAGTGGTTGGGTGCCCGCTAACTTCGATTTCGCCTTCGTTATACAAAGGAAATTCGCATATATTTTTATTAGCATCTTCCCAATATATTGGTACTCCATTTATAGCACCATCTGAAATGACAATATGTTCAGAGGTGTCTAAAAAATACTTCCTAAATTTATGATTTAAAAAATATTCCATCATAATAACCTGGGAGGTCATTGCTGCTTCTATTCGTTTTTCGTCAGCCCATTCTTTCCATTTTACATTCAAAGAGTTTAACGGTTGTAAAATGGCCTGAAGAAATAATATCAGTTTTCGTCCTCCAAGATAATGAGGAACTAACTGATTTACCATACGGTCAGTATTAATACGATAACTTCTCATTCTGTTTCTAGTTTTATAACGATTGCTTCACGAAAAGTTGGAAGTTCACTTTCTGCATCTTGTTGTGTACTTTGTTTTGCATAACCGCTAGCCAAATAGCACTTCCGTTCAATTTTTGTTAATGGTCCGAGTTCATTATTGTCGTTATATTGAGCGATAAATATTCCTTGTTCTACACTAGCTTCTTGATCAACATGAACATCTGTAACATGCTCTACTTTTTGAATGGCATCTATAATTTTTTGTGAGTAGATAAGAGAATCAAACTTCATATTTACAATAAAGTCAATAAGTGCCGTATCAATATTATCGTAAAGTTCCTCTTTCGTAATAGCTCCATCATAATACACGGTAACTCTGGGAACAAGCACATCACCTCTACGACTAACTACATTACACTTAACACCTGCAAATTTAATCTGATTAAGATAGGCACGTGCTGCAATTAATTCCTCATCAGACAATTGGGACAAAGAACGACCTTCTCCAGAAGCAACTTTTAATATCAAAATATTATCTTTGAATTCTTCATTATAATACTCTTGATAAGATACATGTGTAATCAATCTTTTTGTTGTATCTTCAGTTGCATAATGAAATGCTGTACCTTCATCATTGATAATTAGATCATCTCCATATTGCCATTTCAACATAGCATTTGCGTAATATGCTGAAGTCCCATTAATTCGTTGGGTAAAGGTTTTAGCAATATCTGTGGTAAAAACGTCTAACAATGTCTCAAATGAGTAGATTGCAGCGGCTGTTACCCATGTGAAAGCATTGATTATTGACATCTTTGAGTCATTTGTTAGCTCTGTAAGTTCCAGGTATTTGTTTCTGGTCTCCACGGCTTCATTGTATATTTCTGTTAATGTACGGCTCATGCTATGTCTGAATTTTCATATTGATAAATCGTTCCATTTATATCAAAGCTCCATGAACCCGCTTCATTCCATGCAGTTTCATGGGTAATCACATATATCGCTTCCATACCAGTTGTAATAACATAATTGCCATTACTATCTTTAAGCGGCTCCTTATATGTTCCAGAGGGTTGTATATCTAATATAACTTTACAATCCCTTCGTTGATTATTATGCTTTGCAATATAGATTAAGTAGTCATTGATAACTGTGTCTTTTGTATAATTGATATTTCTTAACTCCAAATTAGATAAATTCATATCCTGAATGGGGGCAAGACTGGATAAACTCATGTTAGCCAGTTTCACTAAATATGTACCTTTACATAAAAATAGTCCTTGTAGAGAGAGATTGTTCTTCTCCGAAATTATCTCGTCTACCACCAGCGGCATAGTTGGCATCATTAAGCCATTAATAGAAGACAAATCCCAAGTTTTTAAATTGAAATCACCATACAATTTAATTGACCTTTCATCGGTATAATTATCGAAAAAATGCACATATTTTTGTAGAGTGGGGGATAGCGTTATAGTTTCCAAATCACTGTTGTCTCCCCAATCAACAATAAGACTTCCGTCTCCTGCCATTTGTAATGCAATAGATGCTTCTTCTGGAGATATGTACATGACGCATCGTAAGGGAGCTGTTGTGTTTTTATAATATACATGTCTCTCTCCATTTGCCGGTACGATATGTTCTGCTTGTAACGTATTTACAATACTGTCATATATAATAAATTCTTCATCCCAATATATTTCTTCACCTTCTTTTAATTGTGAGTGAAAGGATAAATCAGGATTGTTGATTAACAAATCGAATATACCTTCTATAGAACCATGTGTGCTTACTGCAACATCAAATATGTTCTGATTTCTTTTTACTTTATACACCTGCATCTGCTTCTGAAAAATCTAAGTCTAATTCCAGATCTCCTGAATAGGAATTAAAAGCGGCATTAATAATCTCCACTTTATCATCTTTGAATTCAGTTTGTAACTTTTCTGCTAATCCTGAATGACTAAGGTTGGCATGAAGATATTTAATTAAGCCCACACCTGAAGTTGGGTATCTATAATTATTTGATGGAATGCATTGTAATAGTAAATTTCTATTTTGAATATTTGCATTTATATTTACCATATCTGACATAATGCCGGACCACAAATACGCGTTGCCTTCATTAAGTTGCAACAAGTAATTATCTTGGTTAACCATGATTAGTTGTGAAGCATATAAAACCTTATCTTGTGCCCCGAACAATTTTGTATATACCTCAAACCATTCTGAATTATTGGTCGGATTAATCACAACGCGTACATTTCCACCACCGAAATCTCTAATAATACGTATTTTAATAGGTTTATATATTGGAGTATAAGGAATCTCAATATTAACTCCAATTGTATAAAGCTGATTTACATCAAAATTGGAAGGTAACGATATTTGTGCGGTAATAAATAAATCGCTCTCTGAAAGCCATTTAAACAATTGTTTATTTAATGTATTTCGGTTTTTGAACACTATATCACCTGTCGTTGTATTTATCTGTATGTCTTTTCTCATTAGTGTGAATGATTTAATATTTGATACCTAAACCCGTCAATTTTGCTAATTAATACAATAATAGAATCCCCTTTGACCATTCGATAATCAATCATATTTTCATTATGATCATAAATGTTTTTTAATATAATGTCTTTTGAATAGGATCTTACTCTAAAAGTTATTACTGTGGCAAAATCTGTAGGCAAATTATTTACACCAAACTGCCGAGCTACGCTACTTTCATTTGGTAAGGTCACTTCAACAACATCGTAATTGGGATCATTAAAATACATCAATATCACATTAAATTGTGAAAAATCTATAGTATAATTACCAGAATCAAATGTTAATAATGCCGCTTTAGTATTAATGAAGGACGGGGCTTTTAAAGCTGCATTTGAACTGATTCCATAATTTTTAGTTCCTCCTGTCACTTCAATAAAAAGCCCATAGTTAGCTTGGTCATATCCATAACCACCAGATGTATTTGGAGCTTGGTTGACAATGCGCCCAACTGCTGTAAATGCTCCACCTGTTGAAGCAGGAATTACATCATTACCAAACATCACATACCCTTTAGAACCGCCAACTTTGAAAAAATCTTTATAAATAGATAATCCTGCCCATTGCCCAGAACCCGAAGAATTAGGAGTTGAAGTTGTTCCAATATGATCTTCATATATTTCTATATCTCCAATAGTACCACTAGTCGCAATGATTTTTCCATTGAGAGTAACGTTTCCTTTTGTATCCCAAAAAAAATTTCCATTGGCAAAAGAGGCTGAACCATCTGCATTAATAAACCATGAATATCCGCGAAACCCATTGGTGCCAATCGTTATACTTCCGGAAGTTGATGTATATTGTCCAACATTATTATTTTTAGTACCTAACCAAATAGCAGATTTATCAAATTGCCATCCAGCTATAAAATTTTTAGAACCGGCAGAAAATACTTTTTCGTTATTTTTATATCCTATCAAACCATAATCGGCATTGCTGATATAGTACATTGCAACACCACCGTATTCTTTTACCCAGTCTAATTGATCGCCAGTATCTTGGACGGAAGTAACATTGGCGATGGCTATGAATTTTTTTAATGAATTGATCCCTATACTTCCATTGTAAATACTATCGACTCCTATAGTCCATCCTGCAATACTGCCACCAGATGTTTCTATTGTTCCTTTAAATAAGGCGTTTCCCTCAACATCCATTGTAACATTACCATTGGCAAAAGAGGCTGAACCGTCTTTATTTAATAGCCAATGAATGATACCTTCACTTTGAGCAGAAATGGTTCCTTCTGATTTTATAGATAATGTGCCATCTTCACATTGAATACCACCAGATGTAATATCCCAACCGCCTATTTTACCTCCAGTTTGGTCTATATGAAAAATTTCTTTGTTATCTTTATATCCATATATACCGGCTCCGTTATTTTCTGAAGGACCAATATATACCCCCGTTAATCCTGGAACATCTTCAAGACTGTCGTAACTGCCAATTATTTTTTTTCCAACAAATAGTTTGGGGGTAATCACATAAGAAGAGCCAATAGTTGTTTTATTGCTTTCCCAATCTTGAATCCAATCCAGCATGGTACTTTCGCGTACAATAGAAAATGTGAAACGCCCAGTTAACCCTGTACTTACTCCAGAAAGAACTGGAATTTCAATATATCCTTGTAATATATCAATAGGGAGTGATATAATGGATAGCCGGTATCTATAACTATCAACTTTTATTAGTTGATATTCTATATTGTCGTTACTTTTTACAATAGTGCTGGAATCAATTTCTATTGGGGTTTTCTCATCTCCACAATATGCCGAAATAATAGTATAAGCATGTTCTAACTTAGGGTTAGAACCATCGAAATCTGCTTTAATCACACACGAGTTTGGGGTTAGCGACAACGAATAAGCATCGCTAATAGATACAAGTGTGATAGAAGATTTTGCTACTGTTCCCATAAATTACTTTTTCAAAAGAATAGCCCTTGAACAAAGTATTTGTTGATGTGGGAATAGATAAACTATTTCTTTATTTCCTCCAATATTTCCTTGGCCATACGTTTTGCTTCCATTCTCCACATTTGCATGTCATTCCATTCCTTTTGATGTTCACTATCTTCATCTTCTAGGAGGTGATTATTAATAATGGCTTGCATTGCATCATCAGAGTACCGTCCATGAATAATAGCTGAAACCAATTGGCTATATGTGGGCATTCCAACTGGAAGGGTTATCTCACACCATTTGTATTGTTCATTTTCACCTTCTTTTACTAAATTAACATCAAATGCAATTGTGTATTGACGCAACCCTAATTTTATATTGTGTCGTATGCGTTGAGGTTGCTCATTACCTTGATTATAAGCTATAAACATTGTACTGTGTTTTTTATTTTTACAACTTGAAATTTTCCTTGAATATAGCAAGCTTTCCAAAAATAATGTAGTTCTGAAAATGCTTTGCGCCTGATCCCGTATGACTGATAATGAATTAAGAAACCTAAATAAGAGTTTATAGATCTCACATTGGCATATATAGCTTCCTTGTCACAGTTTTTACATGCTTCTTCTAAATAACTTACAGCATTAATAAAGTTTCCAACAGTTCTATTCGATAAGTAAGCTCTACCCGGCTTAATTACTCCTCCTACCATTTTTATTCCTTTTTTAACTTCTTGAATATAAATTTTATCAGGGTGCATTTGAATATTTAAGATATACCGTAGTTGATTCCTAGAAGCTCTTTTAAAATATATTGCATCTTCCTTAGTTTTACATACAAAGCCAAAATCATCTACAAAACGTACATATTTGGCTCCTCTTTCTTCTGCTGCTTTAATAGCCCATTCATCAAAAAATGACATGTAAAAATTGGCAAATAATTGACTGGTTAGGTTTCCTATTGGTTCGCCTTTCATCCATTCATTGTAAAACAGGCTTTTGTTTTTAGGCAGTATTCTCCATAATTTTAAATTTCCTTGACGTATGCAATCATCTTGTGGTCGATGTCGTACAATTATTTCTGTAAGCCATAGCACTAAATCTAAATCTTGTTCATATATGGTCCCTTTCCAATAATTCCATTTTTCTTTGATAAATGGTAATAAGTGTTCTAATAATCGTTCGCAATCAATTGACATAAAAAATCCTTTAATATCAAATTGAGCATACCAAGCCTCGTGCGAATAATTATCAGAGACTTCAATTGTATTTTTTGTCAACTTATCAATACATGCAAATGTTCCAAAACCCTTTCGACAGTTAAATGATACATTTCCGTGTTCAACAAAACGTGCCTCAAACAGTGGCTCTAAGCGTAGACACAACCAATGTTGTACAATACGGTCACGGAAATTTGCAGCAAACACTTCCCGTAATTTAGGACGGGTAACTATAAAACAAGTACTTGTTGTTGGTCTATATGTTCGTTCATAAACTTCTCTCGCTAAATCTAATAGATCTTCATGCCAAATAAGTCTATACATAACACATTGTGAACTTGTCTTTTTTTGGGCACAGCAATCATCTAACGCATCAAACCATCCCTCGACATATTTATCGTTAAGTGCTGCAACCGCTCTCACCATGTTACTGTTGTACTTGTTGTTGTTGTTGAAGTTGCCATTACTAAAGTTCACGTTCCAGCTGTTGTTCTGACTGTTCTCACTGCTACTCCAGTGCCGGCTTGCGGTTATTGCGTGTACTATCTTGTTCTTAACTAGGTCTTTAACGCTTGGTAAAGGCCCAGTGACACGCCCATTTTTCAATAAAGATGTCCCTGTTATCATAGTCGTAACCGTTCAACAGGTCTGCTGCTCCAACACTTTGCTTCTCCAGCTTTTAATATGCTTTGAAATTTCCTTTAAAGATTCAGCAAAATGTGGCATTTGCTTGTTGCTAATTATGCGTGTATGAGGACTCCGATTTGACAACTCTTTTAAGGTGTCAATGCAAGTTTTCACTGTACGCATTTGCAAATAAAATGAATTAATAAGTTCAAGTTTGGAATCAGGGTCTTCTTCATTTAAAGCCAATCCTATCACTGTTAATCCATCAAGCAGAGTGTCTATGAGACGTTTGCTTAATTGACGAATTCCTACACTATTAGGAGTTCGTTCTACCATTTCTATACAGAGTAACATTAAATTTTCTGTTTCTCTGTAAATAGGTGCACTTCCTGCATTACGAATTGTTCTTGCCATAATTAAAAGATTTTATTCACAATGTGTCTTATTACATATAGTTTATTTACGAATACTTTATTTTTTCTGTAGAGGTTTACAATTATGGCATATTTATTTTTGTGGAGCGTCAAAAGACGCTCCACTATACTAAAATGCTGCAACCGCTCTCACCATGTTACTGTTGTACTTGCTGCTGCCGTTGAAGTTGCCATTACTAAAGTACACGTACCAGCTGTAGTTCTGACTGTACTCACTGCTACTCCAGTGCCAAGAATTAGAAAAATCATTCAAAATACCGGCATCTATTGCTTTTTGAAAAATTGCACCTATTTTATCATCATCATAATTCACTCCTTGTCTAGCGTGCCAATACATACGCATAAGTTCACCAACAGATGGTAGGTACCAATTATGATATTTAAATTTATCTGCCAATTCTTCGCCTGCTTTTACTGTAGGTTGATAAGCATAGCATTTGCTGGCAGCAGGATAATAAAATTGTTGATATTTACTAAGATTTTCATTGTTAGCAATTATGTTATTTATATACTGGGTCAACATCGCTTGTTCAGTATATAAGTCAGTCGCTTCAGGTATCGGCAAATTAACTCCTGAATCTTCTAAGATTTTATTTCTATGTTGAATAATTTTTAAAGTTTTTGCTAAACCGACAGGAACTTCGTCACCTTTTTTATAGGCACCTGATAAAATGGCTAAATCCGCAGTCAATTCCTCTTTTCCTGTATTAGTCGTACCTGGAGCAGCGATACCATCTCCAACAGCAGCTGTTTTAACATCTGAATTTACAAATCCGTCAATTGTATTTTCATCTACATAATTATCATACCTTATGTAGTTAGGAGAGGTATTACCTTGGTCGTCATATTCTGTAGGTTGTAAGCCAGTCTGTGTAATGTTAGCAATTGAACCTATATCATATACACTATAATTAACATCATCTTGTAATTCAATAGGATAAATTGCATATTGTTCATTCCACTCTTCCGTTTGTCCTGTATTTTGAGGATAAAGCCCCCATACTATACCTGAATTTTCAAGATTTGATAATGCTACCATACGTCTATCATTGGCATCTGCTGGATTTATGTAAAAACAAATTCCAACTACGGTTTTTCCAGCAGTTGTAGGACCATAAGTTCCATCATAAAATACATAATCTCCGAGATGAGCACGTCTGGGGTATAAACCAATATCCCATGATGCTTCAAGCACTTCACCATTCGTTTTTGTTAGATAACATCTTAAAGTTGTATGTGGAGCCAATGTATCTTCATCTCCTAATTGAGATACATTGATAACGCAATAATCTTTTGACGTATTGACTATTTTTGCATACAAATTGGTATCTAATGACCAACGAATACTAACTACATCATTCCCATTAGTGGTATTCGGCTTACAGTAAAAAGTGTGTTCACCTGTAGAATAAATGTATTGGCTTCCTTTGATTTCTATAGCTGCAATAGGAGTTGAGTAGTAAGTAATATGAAGATTGTTGTTTTCATCGTCTACATTTCCCCAATGATACAACCAGTCAATTTTATTGTTAAAATTAGGCCGGTTGGTAGTATTGTTTATTACTGCTATTTTTCCAGATACACTACTATCTGTAATAGAAGCCAAATAGTTAATCATATAAAGAGAAACCTCGGTCCAGTTTATACTTGCTAACTTTAAATAATTCAACGGTGCGTTACCTGTAAAGCATAAATTGAATATGGTACGCGAATCTACAATTCCTGCGCCAATTGACAGACTTTGCATTCGGTCAGCCCCTTCCAAAGTGATAGTTCTCAAATTGGGTTGTTGATCTAAAAACAAAGATGTCAGAGTCCCAGGAAGATGAACTTCTTCTAAATATTCGGTAGCTGGAAGAACAACGGAAGACAACATTGTTCCTACTAAATTCAACATTCTAAGTTTAAGCAAAATAGATAAATCTAACCCACCTACTAAACTAGCGACACGTTTTAATACTAGTTCTTGCAACAAAGGGGCAGTAATAGTCATACTGGTAGGACGGAATTCAACAACATCTTTTCCATCCACATGAAAGGCTGTTAGGCGAGCACCGCTTAAATTAAATGTTTCCCCTAAACTTTTGTCTGTAAAGTCACCAATGGAACGCATATAATCAATACCATTTAAGAAAATATTAGTATTGCCATCTGAAGTTCCAACATTGACATCGTATGTTTCTCCGGCTTTAATACGTGGAGACAGTGCGTTACCAACCCCATAAGATAGTGTCGAACCTATGGCAAATGAGGGGTACATCCAAATATGTGGTACAATAGAAAATTTAAATTGTGGACGTGTACCATCTGTTTTTATTACAGACCGGAAGTTTAATGAGCCTGCTGATCCTTCACCGTCACGCCTTCCAAAGTCTCCAAAGGCTGCATAAGAAGATATGTAGGTAAGTCTGCGTGCAACCCATTGCATTTCTGCTTGTAATCCATCTCCTAAACTTTGTGTTATGGGATCTGTACCATTTGTGTATTTATTTTCCGGGTCTGAACTCACATAGGCGGTTCTGGCACGTTCATATACAAGACGGGCCACTTCATTGTAAGCAACGGCTGGGAAATAACGTTGTACGTAAAAATAATATTTTTCCATACAGCCCATTAAAGTTCCATCATCGCTTAATTTAAGCATTGCTTGTAATATAGAGCGCATATTGGTACGCAATTCATCTGGAAAGGCATTTTCCATTTGGTTAAATAGTGCATTTCCTTCGCTATTCCAATAAAAACCTCCATCATTGTTTTTATCATGTTCTTCTACATAGTAAGGTTTTTCTCTTTGCCCTACATTATTTACAGGAAATATTGTGTCCAAATCATCTTGATGCCAACCAATTAAATGAGTTTTTGGGTCAACATAAAAATATATATTCTTTCCTCTGTTATCACTGGCTGCAATTAACTTACAAAAATTCATAGCAAAATGAGTTTCTGTAAGATTAAAATATTTTCCTGCATCAGCCTTGAACAATGCTATTCTAGCCGTTTTGAACGATGAGTTAATTGCATCCCAATCTGTACCGCTGGCAATATTCCCGCATTGTTCGTTGATATTTACAGTCGAATATCTTCCATTTTCAATCTTTTCAGTGCCTGCACCCACCCAAGTAGAAGTTATGAAATCATATCTGAATAAATCGAACTGTGCATTGTTACGCCCTGCTTTGGTCAGCCAATAATGCTTGGAGGTATCAAGATTTTCTGCTGCATTTAAATCTTCAATGGTACCGTTGAAATAATCTATATTATCATAATGCTTAAAGACAAAGTTAAATCCACTTTTGATAGGGGCGATCTTATTGGTATCCCCAAAAACCAGACTCATTTGCTTTTCGCCGTTATACATCCAATCTTCTTCACCTTCTAAAGTGACATCTTCATCAATCCAAGGTACGCGGCACATCACCAAAGCACGGTCATTATCAGCTCCTTCCAGGCATACATAATCTGGAAATTTTGTTTTGTCGTATCCGAATGTCGGTTTGTCTCCCTTACCTGGTCCAAAAGTCATAAAAGATTTAAATTGTGGTTCGGAATTCTCATCTTCTTGTACAAAGAACAAAAACGGTTTTTGAAGTACAGCTACACGACAATTTTCAAAACCTTCTGTATTAGTAATGGAATTACCTCCACATACAGCTTTAAATAAATCATTAAATAGAGCTGTAGAACCTATTTTATGACTTTGTGCTGAACTTGCAAAATTTACTTTCCCTACCAATTTGAGTGCTCCGGGTACATCGTTGGTTAACTGATAACATTTACCACGATTTACTCCATTCTCATCAACCCAATATCCATCTTCATTGAAGCCCCATTGTCCATTCCACCAAAAATACAACATAGACGATGTTCCTTGTCCTTTCTCATTCATGTCATATAGCGTACCACTATTCTCTGGTTTTCCAGGAATATGGATAATTAAGGTACCATTAAATTTATCCTTTTTGGTATTTCCATAAGTGGCATATTTCCCTTTCCAAAGGATAACGTTGTATTTTTCATAAACAAGATCGTAGCTGATAGTATTACCATTAAGAATACTATTAGAATCGCGAAATGCTATTTTTTCTTCACTATTATCTAAGGATGCCATATAGTTTTGGCGCACATCATTAGCTGTGAGTGCTTTCTTATACACCTTAATACTGTAAATGTCAATGTCGGCTCCAGAACTACCAATACGGATGCCTTGTGATGTTTGCTTTCCGTCTACATATTGTACGAAAGTGTCGTCTGTTGCATAGTTGATTTCACGGTTAATAATTCCATTTAAGAAAATGCGGCAATAGTTTTGTCCGGTGCTAGATAAGTTATACAATAAATTAACCGCGATTTTAGTACGTACACCTTCATTGTAGCCGACATCTTGATTTTTACGGGTTACTTTAGATTGGGTCATGAAACAGGCATCAATAGGTTTCATTTCCCAACCTAGCGGATTATTATCTTTTGTGTAAGAACACATGCGTAATATCGGTTCATCTTCGTTGGTTACATTGCGAATAGCATAGTCTATTTCAAATGTAAGAGAACCTGTTTTTTGAGCTTGGATAAAGTCGGAGAACGTCTCATAATCAATTGCTATGTTTCTTCCACTAGGAACACGCAAACATTTGATCCCATTATCGTCTTCAACCCAACCATCACTAATAAAACCAAAATTTTCAAAGGTCGCGGGAACATTCTCGCCTGAAACTGTATTAATAATAGTATCTGGGTGGGTTTCTGTATTACTACGTAGTTTTGGATTGATAATTAAATCGGCACCATCAGTCGGGGCAAAATTTTGGGAGTTATCTACATTAAAACTAATACGATCACGCAAATATTTTTCTCCAGTGCTAAATAACATATAAGCACTGAAATTCGTTTCTTTACTTTCGATTTCTATCATATTGCCAAATGTGTAAACCACACCATTTTGGGCTTGCTGTTCAGTGTAAGACAGATAATTCTCAACCTCTTGAATGTCTGTTAATTTAAAAGTAACAGGTAATACATCTGAACCTGGGTTATATATTGCCCATTGGAAAAATTGAACGGATGTCCAGTTTACAAGAGACTCGACTATCTTGTTCAACATGATATATGGAGTTTTATTGTCAGGATCTGAAACTACCATAACCTGTGAAACAATGTGTTCACTTTCCACATCTGTGCCGTCTACAGATAACCAAGCCTCAATTTCATGTACTCCATGAGACATAACTTTAACAGAATCCCCTTCAGTGTCAGTTACGTCAAACTGGTTTGGAGTTTCTGTGTACTCAACTTTACCAACAGCATATTGAACAGAACGTACACCGCCTTCACCACTGATTTTTAAATTTAGTGTTTTGGCTACAGCACCGGTATATGTATATAACAAAGACATAGCAGCACCAGTAATAGGCTGCTGCCACTCATTTCGGAACGTAAGTTTCAATTCTGTTTTTGTAACACTTTGGAACACTACATAAGTTGTGGTGCTTTGTGTTTGGTCTCCGGTTACAATGATACGTAATTGACAGGTTCCGCTGTTAAGTAATCCACTAATATCTACATCTGTATAAGTATCACTGTCAGCTTCTACACTCTTAATTGCCATTGTGCCAATTGTACGCCATGAATCAGAAGCGGAAGAACGCCTTTGAATAGTCATCGTACCGTCTTCATAGGTATTTGCATATTTCCCAGTAACAGGATTGTATGTTTGGGAAGTAAAACGCATTTTTAGAACTACGCTACCATCAATGCTTACATAATTTGTTTGATTACTGGCCGTAGTTAATTCTACAATATTCATTACCCCCTGTTCGTCACTAATAGGGATAGTAACATCAAGCAATTTTAGTGCTTGATTCTCATCAGGGTCAGCAAGCCATTCATTGTATGTGTTTTTATTAGCAAATGCTCGAATATGATAAAACCCATCCGGATCTTTTGTCATAGGAGGAATATGACCAATCTTATTGTTTTCATGGTCTTGTAAATAGCTCTTTATAAACTTTTGCACAGCCTCCCCAGAGTAGGGGAGAAGATTCGTTTCATCAGGTGCTGCGGGGATGGTATTGTTTTTATTGCCACCCCAATCCTCTGTAAACTTGCCAACAGGAATTTCGTCAGTTCTGAATTTCTTAGCCATAATTAATTATTTTTTGTAAAGCGTAATTTAAAAAATTTGTTAGTTTTTCCAGCCTTCATCATTTTTCCAAGGAGATGAGTTAATCCAGAAACCAGATCCAAAGCAGGAGCGTATAGATTGCCAAACTAATTTTGCCCCTATGTAAACTGCGGTAACTATTTTGTTACCAACTCTTATTTGACTGACATCTTTGCCATTTATCTGTATCATTCTTCAAGTATGAAATAAACGGTATTTTCTTCTTTGGATTCGATTTGTTCAAAAGCCTCTTCATTTTCAATTACATCAAATGAAAGATTACCTACTTGTTTTTTGAAGGAAAAGGTGTCATTTGAGTTATTGTTTACGGCATTTATCAATTGATTAAATTCGTGAGCTGTTAAACGTCCACGGTTATTAGTTCCATTGTTTTCTTGCTTATTATTAAAATCAAGCAGGTTAGGGGATTGCTCTTGTTCTGCCGCCATACTTAAAATATTAAAGGGAATTCATACGGGAACATGTTACCGTTTAGAAGTTCACACATAAAACAGTCTTGTCCTGATATTCCATAATTTAATGTGATACTTGGTTTTGATCTATCAATTTCTTGTTGTACTATATTGCCTTCATTATCTCTTTGTTCTTTCCACCAATCAATCACTTCATTTTCCATATCAGGAAGATGATACCTAGTCCACTTGAATATGTAGTTTTTAGCTACATAATCCGGATCAACTAGTTTACCTTGATAATAGACGTTAGCGGTTAAAACAGTTTGACAACTATTGTTTTTATATGATACTCCTTGACTGGAAGTAATTTCAAGTGAATAGCCCACTATATATTGTTTCCGTATTGTGAATGTAGCGGAATACTCTTCATCACTAAATTTCACGATACAACGAACTGTTAGCGAGTTACCATTATCCCAATAAGGTTCAAAAGGCCATATTGTTAATGTCTTTCCATTTTCTCCTTCAAACGGTATATAATCATATCCTTGTAAATAATACCATTGTCGTTGACTGGAAGTAGACTGTAGGTTCTCTTCTTCCAGCGTTAAGGTAATGTCTGCCGGATTAGTAACAGGGTCGGCTCCTGTTAAGTCTCCTAAAAGAGTAAAGGTATCAGTTCCAACAATACGAATAGACTTACTGACTAATTCGTCTTTTACAGACTGGTCAAGGTTATCCCAAGTCATTGTCACATTTTTGCCAAATGTTACATCGCCATTTTTATTCCATTTAATATTTTTATTGGCAAAATGACCAGAACCATCTGTTTTGATTAATACAGAATTACTACGAGTACCAATACTGCCTTCTCCGTCAAAATTTAATTGAAGCAATGGGTTCTGGATGGTCCCACCAATGCCACCACGATTAAACCAAGCTCCATAATCCTCTGTGTAATTAAGTATAGTGTCAGTAGGTTGGTATTGTGTGACTAGTTCTCCTGCCTCTAATTGTGGTGAAGAAAAATAAAATATTGATTCTCCTGCATTATCAGAGGTATCAAAAGTTGGGACAATGGATAGAACCAATGCTTCTTCTGCCTGTTTCGGAGCTTGTAATTCAAATGTTACCTTTTTACGAGACCATATATTCGTGTTAGCAATAGGTATTTGAACGGTTCCTATTGCTTTATCATTTTGTAAAATAGATAATTGACATGCTTGCCCCGCATATATCCAAAAAGAGAATGTATATTTTTTCCCGATATGTTGCGCGAACCACTCTTCAGATTGGGCTATCATGCTTATGATTTTAGAGGCACTATATACATTGCCGATTCCAGTAGGGTTTTCTATTTGAGTGTCAATAGTAATTGCAGATGTAAAATTAACATCTAAAGAATTAACGAATACATTCCTATGAATTTTTCCGGCATAAAAAGTTGCAGCAAAACCATTCTCATCACCAGCAGTTAATGTTCCAGAAATATGAGCAGATTTTGAAGCAAAAAGTTTCTGTAAGTAACCTCCATATCCTTCTAATTGACCAAATACCGGATCTGTTATTCCATTCAATTTGCCAACACGTATTTTACTGGCATCGCCAAAGTTAGCAACACTAGACAGTAAGATGATATTGAAATCCGACACCCAAACTTCATCTGAAGGAGACATCTCACTTAAATCCAGTTTTACTGTTCGCAAATAACGTCCAGAATAATCGACAGTTATTGTGTGCAACTTATATTGCCAATCTGTTGTAATAGAAGTGGTTTCTTCTCCATCTGTTCTTGTTCCATCTTGGTATTCTAATGAAACTTTACAATTGACAGCTTTATTGGCTTTGATCTTATATGAAATAAGAACGCGGTTGGGGTTTTGAACATATTTGTAGAAATCTTGTTGTAGACCAATGAAACCGTAATATATAGCGTCATTTCTTTTAAAATGACAAATGCGATTATTGTCCGCTTCTGATAGTATGTAATCAGTGGTTACTGCTTCTGTTCCTCGTACTATATATTGTGATTCGGAATCTTCATAATCAGGAGTTGCAATATTTGAAGGCCAACATAAACTCTCATTGCGTCCAATACCGTCAATCACATCCATATATGGGGCATTATCGTCAGACCCAGTTAAATATATGGCTCCAGATCTATTTATATCAAACAGATTGGTAATTCTGGCAAAGTCTAAGATTTCTTCTGTTTTAGGCACATCGCCTTCTAACAGTGCTCCAATGAAATACTGTTTTTCGACAATATCATTTGTATTAGAATCTACAGTCTTATCTATTCCATAATCCAATACACACATTAACGAATAAATAAGATTCTTTCCATCAAAATATTGTCTTCTAACTATATCCCCAGTCCGTAATCCTTGTGTCTTTTTAGAATCGGACTGGAGAGAAATTTTATATTTCTTGTATTTATATACAGACATTATGATATTTCTTCTACTAAGTCTCCGGAACAGGCATCGCTGACCCACCAAGACCCGTTAGTCACTGATTGTTTCTGCACTTCCAATTCGTATATTCTCATTTTTTTACGAATTGTCAGATCATCAAATGTTGCACTGGTGTTGCCGGTCAATTTGTTTTGAATGATACCCCAGCCATTTCCGGCAAAACCACTGGAAAAAGTGACAGAACCTATGTCGTTGACAAAATAGGCATTACCATAGTGCTTAACTCCATTATCTAAAGCCAACCAATAGATTGAATCATCAAAGAATAGCTCGTTGGGGAGGAGGCGGGTTTTAGAATCTGCTATTCCAATTGATTTTTTTCCTTCAATCGGTTTGTCAAAAACAAAAAAATCAGCATCTGTAGAAAACATTAAGCTGGATGATTTTCGATTTAATGGGGCATATAAACTTAACGATTCTACATAGCCAAATGATGATTTTATTATTTCAGAGATTTGTACTGTATCGTCATCAGCTACTTTATTATATTTAAATGGAGCTTCAACAAATACGCTATCACCATCACTGTAAAATCCTGGTCCATCTTCTGATTTTAATCTAATATAACGTCTGAATATAACACCAGAATCTTCAGACGATTTTTTATATGTTTCAATCAATATATTCCCTAAATTGTGCCCTGCCTTAAATGATTCTGGAAAATATGCAGAACCAAATTTTGAAATCATTTCATATTCACCATCATCATCATAAATACTGGTTTGCAGGTTAATTTGTTTGGTATTATCGTCTCCCCAATTTAATATTTTGTTAGATGCAGAAAATGAGATAACATTGTTATTCTTGACATGAATAATGTAATTATCATCAAATTTTATGCCTCCTGTTACAATATTTAAATCCCCTGTTAATTGAGCTAACCGTTTGGCCGAAATAACCAATACACTTGTATTATCAAATCCCAAATCTACACCATACAAAGCGGTAATGCCGGATTGGAATGTGCTTGTACCTTTTACAGACAAGTTTCCGGCAACCGTTCCATCTTTCATGGTCCAGCTTACATCTTCTTTATTTGAATTCCCAGAATGATAAAACTCGTTTCCTTGATAGCTAATGCCATCCTTGGATATTTCTAAATCTCCAAGTCTAATATATCCACTACAAATAACATCGCCGTTTAATGCGATTATATCATTATCATAACTTATAACATTACAACCGTTAATGTATAATCCATGTGTGGGGAGATGCAATTCACCGTTAATAGAAACTATATTTTTTCGCTCTTGTGGATTACTTTCGGACGTTTGGTAAACATCCAATATTTTTATTCCATTGTCTCCGGCTGTAAAACCATACAATGCCTTTAATAAACCGGCCATAGAGTCACCATTTATGGAAACAAACCCACCGGTGCCACTTCCGCCGCCTTCTTCACTGCTTAAACTACTTATAATAGTATTTGCTAATAGATATGCAGAGTTCTTTCTGGTTATATTTTCATATTCATGTATTTCAAGATTGATTTTTTCTTCATTCACGACATAACCATCCACATAATCCGAACCTGTAAAATCTGGAAGTGTTTCGTGTGAAGCTTGTTCCATCCCTGTTAAGAGTCGATTGTACATTGTTTCCAATGCACTACCTTTCTTAATTTGTGATATACCTTCATTTAACTTTGCCATTATTCTGCCACTTTTACGGTTTTTGATAAAAATCCTGATATAGATGCTTTATAGGAGTTAACTTTTGCTTGAAGGGATACAAACTTTGCCAAATTAGCTGGAGGTTGAGGTCCCATCATAGTTGGGGTCATCATTTGAGATAATGCTCCTAGCCAGTCAACCAATAAAGTTGCTAATTGATTTCCAAGTACTGCTGGTTCATTGGCACTACCGCTACCCAAATACACTCCATCTTCTTTGATTATAATTTCTTTTGCATTATATTTTGCCAAAATTTGTTGGGCATCAAGAAGTATTTGACTTTTATCATGTTGGGATAAAATATCATCAGCGGTTATTTTGAATATACTTTTATCACTTTCTCCTTCTCCTTTAGCAACTTCCGACAATATCGAAACAGGGGTATAAGTCGTGTGAGCATGAACACCTGTCTTTTCCAATTCATCTACATCTGGAGTATCCTCTGAATCTTCCCATTCTTTTGTTTCTGTTGCTCCAATAATTACTTTGTTATGCGCGTCTACTTGTATTGTGTCTGCATGAGAGTATTGAATAACATATTCGCGTAATGTTTCAGGGTCTGTTGTTATTACGACATCCGAATAAAGATAGGGGATAACCACTAAACCATTTTCATTATTTTGAATAGCTGAAAGATATACGCCTTCATGTAAACCAACTGGAAGCCCGTCATCAATAGCCTGTTTGTCTGTAAGTGTATGAGTATATTCTTGTACATCAACAGTTCCGCACAGTTCTCCATCTGTATGTATTTTAACAACAAAACCTGATATTTTGGCTGTGTTTTTTATAACGTTGTTTCGCGGGTTTACCAATTTATGAAATGCAATTTGTCGTATAGCATCATAAATAGCACTGTTTGCGCTTAAATCGCTTGTAATTTTATCTGCCATAGTTTTATTCTTTTTCTGGTTTGGCAATACAGTAGGGGAGTTTTAAAGTCTGCCTAAAACCGTTAACACCAAATTTTGTGTTGATTTCTTCAATAAGATACCAACCTTGTTTTTCAGGTTCGCGTTTATCAAGTAAAACGACTTTCATTCCAGATTCCAAATGCCTCATGCCTAAATTAGTTCTGTGTAAATCTCCGAAGATAGTAATACTACCTTCAACGCCATTTCTATTATATCCTTCAAAAAAGGCTTCGGCTTCTTTTATTAATTCGTCCTCGCTAATGCCAATTTTTGATGATACATAAGGGATAACGTTGTACGCACTTAGGTTTACTCTATCCTTAGTCTTTGATTTGGGGATAGCTCCAAGTTTTAGGGATTTCTTGCTAAGTTTTGTTTCATTCAGAATTTGGAATTTCTTATGTTCTGTATCATTTTGTCCGGTCCATTCTGGATTTAAACGAACTGTTACATTATACTTGATTTGTTTGTTACCCTCAAACTTGAATCCTTCAGCGGAGACCGCTAAATATCGGGGATCACAATTCATCAAAGTTAAATTGTCTTGGGCTACATGATAATCAAACTGTATTTGAGGAGTATCAGAACTTCCATCTGTATTTAAAATAGAGCTGGCAACATTTCCTGATAAATAAGTATGCCCTACCATAACATAAGGAGTTCCATCTGTATCTTTCCTAATAAAACTATATAGCCCGTATTTATTCCATTCTGTTAATACATCCGCAACTGTCAAATCTTCCGTTAACTGAATCTTGCCAATATTAATGTCCCTTTCTGCTGTTTTGGGATGCAATTTTAACCCTGTTCCTTTTAATAAATCGTATTTTCCTCCCTCTTTCAACAAATCGTTTACTGTAACAGTCATTGGGCCTAATTTAACGACATTTTTTCGTTTTAGCCCACTTGCCAGATTCTCACATTTGATTTCAATAGGTGTGCTTACACTGCATTTTACGATATAACCGTCAAAATCGGGAACGTTCTTGACAAATGCCTCTTTCTCCATTGCCTGAAGTCTCTCGGTCGCATTTTTGAAGACCTTTCCTCTATCTTTATAATAGCCTAAATATATCCGGATACGTTGTCCTACCTTAAAATCAGTCGGCTGGGCTGTAGAATATCCTTTTCGCTTTTCTACAACTGTACCGTCTATTAAACGCTCTGTATAAACAGTAGTTGCACCTTCTTTTTCTATGTTCTCGGAAGTTATAGTGCGTTTAATTACGGTTCCTCTTGGGAATCTGACGGAAGCTGAATTAATAAGCTTCTTATAAGTATCATTTATCTCAATGCTTTCACATTCCCGGATAACAAGGCATTTATTTTCATCTGGATCGTTAATCTCTATAACGTCACTATTAGCTTCCCATATTAGGATTTTACAGCACAATATATCAAGGCATTCTTTACCATCTATAATTATTGCTTCTGGAAGTTTCATACTTAAATGGTGTTAGAAGTTAATGATTCAATCATTTGAGCGGCTTGATTAGCAGCAGATGCTTTAACCTTATCAAGAAGAACTTTGGCCCAACCTTGTTTTTTCATTTGAGAGATTTCAAGGTTTGTTCCATTTATGGTATCTTGCACTACATTAACCGCGTCATCCGGTTCAACGGCAACACATGTAAAACTATATGGTTGAACATTCTTAAAGCCTTCATTTTGCCCCATATTGAAGTCTTTTATCAGAATTTGTGTCACATTGAACTGTTGAAACATGAGATTAAATACCTGGATAACTCCTTTATGTTGCATCAATGTTATAAATTTGGAAACTTCTGCATACGGATATACATCCGGATAATTGCTAACAATCTTTCCTGTTACAGTAAAATTTATATCGCCTCCTGAAATCAATTCTTTACGTGAATAATCTCTTCCTTGTACCTTGGTTAATACAAGATTGTTAGAACTTTGTGCTTGCACTATAGCACCTAAGTCTAAGAAAACAGGATCGCCTGGCACCTTTACTTCCGTAGCAGTGTTAAGTGATGAACTGGCAGCAGCTTCATTACTTAATCCTTTTATTTTATCCCAATAAGTATTGAATTGAACCGTTTGAACCTGGCCGCTTTCATTTTTAATCCAAAGAAGTAAACCTTCATTGGCAGGTTTGCCCTGATACTTTAATACAACCCCTTGTTTATTAAAGGTATCTTCATCTGCCTTCTGACCGTTCGTTATGATTTTCTGAAGCTCTTGACCTTGGTTCTTCTGATAGGCTGCGGTGGCATTCTTTCTGTCCAACTGGCGTATATATTTGGGATAAAGATCGTTGATGGTAGCAAAAGTCATTTGCATCATCGTTCTTTTGGCTGCATAAACAAATACATTACTATATCCTCTATTGGATATAAATTTCAATTGTCCATCTCTTTTTCTATAATTAGCTGCATAAAAGGCGGCATTCACACCGGTGTTTGCCAGCCCTTTACCAACATTAATCGTTAAATTAGAAAATGTAGAGCTTATAAAACTCATATTACATCATATTTGCATTAAAATCTTGAACTACATCTAACAAGGCGGTTGCTAATTCTTGTTTTACGTTTGCTATTGCCGCAACTTGTCTATCATCTGTCATATCAATTGTTTGATGCTCCACGTGCATTAGATTTTCTATTCGTACTATTAATTGCTTAGGAGCTGCATTATAATTATTATGACTCCTATATTGAGACTGGTCGGCTCCGTTATGAAGGCTGGAAGCTAAATCTTGCTCTTTGTTACCAGTCGTAGGGTCCCACTTAAATGTATCTTTAGCATTTTTAGGGGTATATATTTTCCCACTTTTATCTACCCACTGTGGAGTAGCGTATGGAGCTATTGTTTTAGCTATATATTGTGCCCCGTCAAAAATCGCTTTATCACCTTCTTTCTGTGGACCATAAAAACCGCCCGTAGGAAGAACATCTCCTTCAGAAAGAAGATTTTGAATCGGTATTCTATTTATGAACGGAGCGAACAAAGATTTATGTCCGGAATACAAATCGTTATACCAAGAAACTAACTTATCAAAGGTTTCAGTAATATAATCTATTGCTTCTTGTTGACTTTCTAGTTTATATTTCCCCGGATTGTTAACAATATCTTGTACATGCTTTGACCATCCTTCTGTTCCAAATAGCCCTTTAGTTGGATCAAACAACGGCCCAAATAACCCTTGTAATACTTTCTGGGTTCTTGTTGGATCTATTGTTTCTCCAGACTCAAAATCTTTAAGAATTGAAGCGTAATCATCCCATGCACTTATTGTTCCTTTCATAATTTGAGCTAGATGACGTATATATGCTTGTGAGCGATGTACATCACCTTCGGTCATCTTATCATGGAATGTTTCTGTGCTAATCCAGTCCCATCGAGAATCCCAACTACCCATCTTAGGTATAAATCTATCTGCTGCATTCTTTAGTATATTCGATAGATCTTCCGAACTACGAGCAGAAGTGGCATTGTGCAAAAGATATTTGCTCAAAGCCATATTCTCTTTAGAATTATGGTCTGCTAATTGAGCCAGCATCATTTGGACAGCCACTTGTTCGCTTATATCTCCGTTTCTTGCAAAAACATTTGTATTCGTTCCACTTAAAGTACGGCCATGTAACTCATACGCATAATAATTTTCGCCGTTCAGACCTTTTTTGACAGTCTGTTTCATACCTAGTGCACTGGACAATGACTGGAAGGCTTTATCTACACCTGTCCATTGGTCTGCGGCTTCTAATCGTTTTAGTAATTCCGGGTCTCTACCTGCGGCTGTGTCAAAGAATTTGGTTTGATCGTCTACATTTTGTTTTTGACCATTCTTTTCTATCCAGTAACGATGCCATAATTCGGTAGACTGTGCAATACGCTCGTTTTGGGTTAACAATTCATTATTGAAAATACGCATATTTCCAATCATTAAGGCATCTGGATCGGATAGATTTAACTTGTCAATATTCAAATTACGATAGCTTTGTGCCCATGCTTCATTGGCTTGACGAGCTGCTTCTGTTATTCTTTGTGTTTGATATATATATGAACCAAGTTTATAGATTGTATAAGCTGCGCTTAATCCCCAACCAATTGGATTAGTTAAGAAAAAACGTGCAAGCCCTTTTATTGCTCCCCATAATGTTGTATTGCCTATTTCTGTGAGAGTATTTATAGTCTTATTATTACTATTTGCTACAACATTACCGACTGTGCCTCCTCCAACAAACCATTGTTTAATTTTACTTCCACCATGTAGTAAACCTCCACCTAACGCATTGAAAATAGCCTGTCCTTTACTTAAATTATGGCGGCTTTTTTCTATATTATATATACGTACCATATAGGTAAGTGCGGTAAATAGCGGTTTTAAAAAGAATTTAGATAGCCAATCCCCCATGAATACTCCGCGAATCATTAATGCCGTACTTAATATACTTTGTCCAATGCCAGCAATAATCCCTAATTCCATTTGAACTTTTACAAACCATACAATTCCATTTTTTAGCCAATTGGGTAGGAAATTCCAAATAGACATGATCTTTTTAAATACATCAACGATAACATCTAATACTTTAATGAACATGTCCATTGCATTTCTCAATGCAGTTGCAAATTCTGTGGATTTCATTAACTCAATCATGCGTTGTAGAAAGTCTCGGATTACCCCTTGCATTTGTTCAAACCCTTGCATTCCTGTTTCTGTAAATGCCGAGGTCATCTGATACCAAAGACCTTGTATGGTGTTTTTCTTTTCGTCAGCAAGGTCGAATGCTAGGTTCATTGAATGCCGATTAAGCTCTGTGGTTTTTTGCACATCTTCTACATTATTTATCAAAGCTAATGCACCTGGAGCCGCAGTAACTCGAAACATCTTATTAATTAATGTTGTGAAGTCACCGGAACTCATGCTTTGTTGTTTTTTGTGCAAATCACTCAAAATATCAGTGAGATTCCGAAGATTACCATTTTTGTCTTTGGGACTAATACCTAGTATATCCCATGCTTCTTGTCCTTTTTTGGTTGGATTCATCATGTTTAGTAACATCATGCGTAATGTTGTACCTGCATGAGAACCTTTTAAACCGGCATTACCTAATACGCCCAAAGCTGCCGAAGCTGTTTCAAAATCTAATCCGGATTGATGAGCTACCGTACCTGCATACTTAAATGATTCAGCTAATTCTAACAATGTTGTATTCGTTTTTGTGAACGTCATCGTAAGAATGTCAGCTGTGTTATCCATTTGTTTTGCTGGGATTTTATAAGCGGTCATAATGTTTGTTACAACATCTGCTGTTTCTCCCAAGTCTGTATCACCTACAAGTGCAATATCAGATATAGGCCGGATGGCATGTTTTATTTGATCGACATCATATCCTGCCATAGCTAAGAATTTTCCAGCTGATGCAACTTGTGGAGCTGTATATTTAGTTTCAACTCCAACTTGACGCATTAATTGGTTCATTTCATTAAATCTAGCTTCAAATCCCACTTTTTTATCGTGAGTCTGGAGGATATTCTTTGTCGTTTTGGCTATATTATCATAGGTCGAAGCATCTCTAAATACAGAAGTTACCCCAGACATTAAAGAGCTAAGTCCATAGGCAATTCCCATACCCTTAATCATTTCGCCCGCAACATTCGTTCCGGTATTTGCGTATGTAGGTCCCAATACTTGCCGGGTAGAAGGGTATAGATAGGTACTATGTCCCGCTCCAACTTGTCGTGCTGTTGAAGCAGGAATATTACTCTTAGTTATGCCACCAGCAACTGCTTTGGATGCTCCGGCTGCACTTGCGGTTATAGTTATTTTGCTATTTGACTTTATCTGCTCAATCTTCTGTAATAGTAAGTCAAGGCTATTTATCGCTTTTTTTGTACTTGCTCTTGGTTCTATAGTTTTGCCGTTTATAGAATTAATAGCCTGCTCCAGTTTCTTTATATCCGAAGTAGAATATAAAGGTTTACCCATTACTCCATTTAATGCAGTCTTTGCCTGTGATTTAATATTGCTTAGTTGCTTTAAAACACGTTCTAAACTAGCTTCTGCCGCGCTTGTGTTAATCTGTATATTGATAGGCTTAGTTTTAATAGAAGCCAATGCTGAATTAACCTTACCGATGCTTTTTGCAACAACATCAAATCGCTTTGTTAATGCTTCCATTTCAGCTGTGGCCTGCTGAAATTTGCGTATAGACTCTAAAGCTGGGTTAGAGTTAACGTTTATCTGATAATTAACAATATAATTTTCTGCCATCTTTTTGTATTTTGATTTTCTAAAGAATAGCGGTTTGGTACCCTGAAAGATTGAAAAAGCCCCTTATCCGACAAAGGATAAAGGGCTACGTAGAAAAAACGAGTAATAAGACACTTTACGCAAGCATTCCAAGTGCACTTGCTTGTTGAGTTATGAGCATTTTGCTGTGGAGCCATACGGCATCTTCAGAAAGCATTGCAAATTCTTCATCGTTTAACTCATCAAGGTTTACGCTGGGAAAATAATGACGGATAAATATCAGTCTATGACGAATAAGTTGATCGTCTTTTACTTCCCAGCTTTTGATAAATTTACGAGTTTTCCTTTGCGCAACTCGATGATTTGAGCCAGGTGTGGCATCAAGCCATAGATGAACAAGGAATCATCTTTAATCAGTTCTTTATCGCCATCGACAAAGCAATCTTTTGCCAATTCTCGCATGGCACCGGCCTGGTCCTTTTGGGAGAGGGACAAATATTTACTGAATGTCGGGAAAGGCGGCTGTTTAAAATAACCGATATAATATGGCTTTTCGCCTTCGTCTTCATCTCCTTCCACAAAAATCGGGAATACACGTTTTAGTTTGGGATCTGAATCTTTCAGCTCTTTTACTTTCTTTTCAATCTCGGTCTGAATATCTTCAGGCAAGAAAAGGTCTTCGTTTACATTTTCCATTATAATTATGATTATTGATGTTTATCCAAGAATAGAAGTTATAATGCTGGTAGGTTGTGTGTGAATGCAAATAAAATGTTAAATGTATATTCTCTATATAAATTTATTTGGTATATAAAATAAATCTATTACCTTTGCAACATATAAAAAAGCAACGCCTTACTTTCTTGTAAGGAAATGAGCCACTCATAAGTGGCTTTTATTATTTTTATGAGAGATTTTGTAGATTGGAAATAAAACATTATTTTTGCAACGTAAAAAGTGCATATTTGAGCTTAGTCGTCAATTCTGCACTATAAAACGGATAATAAAGGGATGTGTTAACGCATCCCTTTTTATTTTATAGATAAAATGAAAAGCGAGCCGTTTTCAACTCGCCTTTTCAAAAACGTATTATACTAGAAGTTATAGCCAAGAACTAGTTCCTTCTCCTGTGATAATGTCGAAAGGATTCAAATTGAATTCTTTTGTAATGTTTGTATCATCTTGTTTACTTTCCATTCCGTCTTCGTTAAAGAGGCATCCCTTTAGCGTTACAGTTTCGGCGGTCCAGTCTTCACCGGCATAAGCATTAGTAAATGAGATGATCAAGTCAAATTCTCCCAAATCCATTAAAGAACCAGCCAATGCTCGGAGTTGGGAAACGGTATTATAATCCATTGTAATGGAGGCTGTACAGGTTTTATTGCCAAAACCACGATTGATAGCATTTCCTCCAATACCGTAGTTGTTTTCAACTTTACGAGTCTTGTTCCACTTGATTTCAGAAACTCCTTGCATAATAGTAGAATCTTCTGAAATGTCCAATGCTGGTATGGAAATGCGGATCATAGACCAGCTGTATGCTACATTGTTAATTATTGCCATCTTGTTAATTATTTATTGGTTAATGCCAAGCCCTCGACTACTTCAATACGGGACGCTACACCCACCGGAACAAGTGAATATTTAATGATTAGTGTATCATTCTTTAATACATTTTGATTCTTGTCAATTGTTACAGAAAAACCTGAAATTTCTTCATTATTCTGCATAGTTGTGAGGATGTCAGAGACAATGTTTTGAAACATCGTAATCTTGGCAGAAGATAGGTATCCAGTGCTGGGATCTACTTTCAACGGAGAATTGACATAAGGTAATAATGCGTTACGTACAGCACGTCTTGACTTATGAATTGTACGGTTTCTAGCAACTGTTCGGTAATCTCCATTTGAACACGTTTGGTCTTTAGAGAAAAAGACTCCGCTTTCCAAACCAGAATATTTGCACAAGAAGACATATCCCTTATCGTCCAGATCATCCAATTGGATTTTATTCAAAGATGAGTACTTTAATGTACTTGTTAACTTATCCTCGCTATTTAAAGTGACATCTCCGAATCCCATTTCAATATCTGGGAAATAACCAATCAAATTGAACTTATTTACCCATGCGAATGATTCTTGTACGCTTGCTGAAGCGATACATCCGAGTGCGGCTCCAATATTTCCTACAGGAGTGAGGTTCGGGTTAGCAAGCTGCATAGCTGATACATCAGCGTCTAATCCCTGGCCAAGCAATACACTGACAAACCGAGCATTAATGACACACGTAGGTATTTTGCCCAGTTCTACTTTCTTCACAGATTCTTCAGCTGTTGCAATTACTGCGGAATTTGCACATAACAAGATTGATAAAGGAGCATTTTCATCAGCTAAAGACGCAGCTTTGGATTGCAGATCTGTAACTAGGTCAATGCTATATGTTTCTGCTTCCGGATCTGTTTGTTTCCACAACGATTGTTCAGTCCAAACACCGAGTTGGTTAATCATACCATGTGCTGCACGTTGCATTTGTTCTATAGCATTCCAATCTACACCACAGTCTGCAAACATGATAAACAAACGTCCTGTGCTTCCTTGTATTCCAAAGAAATGATTGATATGATAATAAGGAATTCCAAACAGTAAATCCTTTTCAGTGTCACCGGAGTATGCGGTAATGCCAAGTTCTTTCAAATCATCCATAGAATTGATTTCAATAACATTACCTTGTAATTTGTCTTTTACGGCCAAACCAGCACCTTCTTCGAAGAATTTAGCTTGTTTGGAAATATCAAACAGCAAACCTGTGACTTTTTCAGTTGAGGTTGTAGAGCTTGTTCCAATGTTTCCATCGGTATCACTCATAAAAACGCCACCTAATGCCATATTTGTAAATTTTATTGTTTGTAATACGGATTTTGATAAAGAATAGCATCCTTCACCCAATTAGGTTGTGCATCTGCGGTGAATACACCACCTTTGGAATCAATATACAATGCCGGATAGCCAGGATATTTTTGTAACAGTTCTTTTACGAATTCTGGTATTTCATCTTTTTCTTTTGTTTTGTCTTTTTTTTCAGGTTTTTGAGAAGACTCTTTGATAGAGGAGGTATCTGGAGTTTCAACAGTGTCTTGCTCTTGTTTTTCAGATTCTTCATTTGAAATAACCGGTGTTTCTGAAGTAACTGTAGGATCTTGTGTTTTAACCTCTTCTGTAACCGGAGCTTCTGTATTCTTTTTTCTAGCCATAACTTAAATTAAAAAAGGGAATGGAGTACCGACTCCACTCCCTTGTGATAAACTATGATGAGATATTTAATTCAATTTGTTATTCTGCATTTTTGTAAGCGGTCCATGCTACGATTTCTGCCGGACGAACGATGTTTACATCCATTTTCATTCGCATCTGGAAGAAATACAATTCGCTGTTAGCTTGTAGCCGTTCAACCTTTACTACTTCAGCGTCATTTGCATAGTCAACCCCCATCCACAGGTTAGATTCCATGCCGGTAGTAAATTCTCCGAGTACGATAGTATGTTCTGGAATGCCGACAATAGGTACAATACGCTTACCTTTAAAACGATACTCGTTAACCTTAGTATTGTCGGAGTATTTCACTGTTTTGTCGCTTAGATATTGATCATATAAATCCCAAATATCCCAGCCACATACAAATACCAGTCCTGCTTTTTTACGGATTTGTTTCGGGCATTTCTTCCACATAGCATTGAGAGCGGCTTCTACATTGGCACCTGTGCTCAATTCTGTAGTACCGGCAATAATGACTTGTCCACCAGCTTTCTCTACCTCTGTTGCATTTGTTGCAGTATTTGCCAGAATACGTTTGATTGCACCGTCAAAGTATTTCATTGGGCCACCGGCATTTTCACCTCCAATCGTTGTGCAACCTTCAGGAGCGGTAATTTTTGCGGCAGCTGAACCACCTTTTGCGGAGCACCAAATAGACTCACCGATATACTCATTCTTTCGATCCATCAAGAGGCGCAGCATTTTAGCTTGTACTTTTGGGTCTAAGTCACGGAATACCAAATTACCTTCCGGCTGGGCAAATTTGTAATACTTTTCATAGTCACGGGGGTTAAATTCAAGGTACACCATGAATTCTTGCGGTTCCAGGTAACGTTCTGTTAATGTGTATTGGTTCAATCCACCAGTAGTTCCTGCTCCTGCGCCATGAGTTGAGTTTGGAGTGGGGACGTTATCTTGAATTACTTTTCCCAATTGGATAGTGGGGATGGTGTATTTGAACTGGATTCCAGATTTGATATGAATCAAACCTTCTTTGTATGTATCATTCCCTTGCGCGGTATATGTCAGGAGGTCATTAAGGACCTCACCAGAATATGTGTTTTGCGCAAAATTTACTGAACTTGCCATGTTGTTTATGTTATTTTGTTTTAGTCAAGTGTTTTAAATTGGAAATCTGTTCCTACGACAGCTTCAACAGCCTTAGCCATTTTCTTTTCTGCCTCGGTCATCTGATTTTCTGCATTTTCAATGTTGGCAGGGTCATTTGCAATTTTAGCAGAAATTTTATCACGTTTTGGAATGGAATTCAGCGTTGCCTGTACCATCTCAAAATCGTTTTGAGCCATTTCCACCCATTTAGTTTTTGCATCAGAATTGATTTTACCTTCAGCAATTGCATTGTCAACGAACTGTTCGATAGTTTCTTTACGTTTTGCTTCTTCAGCATCTTTGTAACTTTTCAATTCGTTCTTGACAGTTGTCAATTCGTTTTGAACATTGGTAAGTTGCGCATCCAATCCTTCTTTCTGAATTTTCAAAGCATTGTATGAAGCCTGAATTTCTGCTGCCTTGTTTTCCGCATTTTTCAATGCGTCAATTCGGGTAATAACAGCTGAAACTTCAGAGGTTTTCTCCAAACCAAGCTGGGCGCATACAGAACCAAATGCAAATTCTTGTTCTTTGTCCATTGTTTTTTGTGAATTTGAATTTTCTATTTGATTTTGATTAGGAATAGAACTGGAATCATCAAGTGGTTTAAAATTGCCCAGTTCTGTATTGATAGAAGCCATGATTTTTTGAAGGGCGTTCGCTTCCACTACTCCTTCAATTTGATCTTTTACTTTATTACAAACCTGTTTAGAGGTTTTTAAAACACATTCTGCTGATAATATACCGGCGTTTACGGCAGATTTTGCATCAAAGTAAGTTCCATCACAACCTTCTTTTCCATCCATGATTTCTCGAACCTTAGCTTTCGTCAGACCAAATCTTTTATGATATATGGTTTCAATCTGTTTCTGAAAAGCATTTACAATTTGTTCATTGTCTGGGTTGCATGACTTTTCGTCACGTATGAAGGGGTTGTGGATCATTAAAATAGAATAGTCACGCATGTAAGAACGAGTTCCTGCCGCCCACAGTACTGAAGCCATTGATGCTGCCAATCCTTCCACAATTGTTTCAACTTCAATGGGACATTGCTGTATAATGGAGAATGTTCCCATTCCGTACAGAACGCTTCCACCTTCACTATTAATGCTGATTATAATTTTCGAGGGTTTAACGTAATCTTGTATCCATAAAAATTCATCATTAAAATTACGTGTGCTCTCTTCATCAATTTTGCCATAGAAGCGCATATATACCGGTTTTGCTTCTTGCGCTTCTCCAACTACATATTTTAATTCATCTACTTTCATTTGAGCTTTTTCACAAGAATAGGTATCAGCTTCTTTAATGGTTGTAAGTTTGTTATTCGACTTGACCGGTTGGAGGATCAGTTGAAGGCATTTCTACAGAAGGTTCATACTTAGCTACATCTTCGATTTTAGGTTCCTTGTGATTACCATGTGCTTCTGAATCATGTTCTGGTGCATCAGAATGGTTCGTGAATGGTGGCATAACTAAATACCTGTCTACCCATTTGCGATACTGGAAAGAGGATGATGTTCTAAACCATATCTCGTAGTCAATCCAGTATGGCTGTAGCCCATGATCTAAAGATTCCGGCATATCAAAATAGGTAAGATTGCAACGTTCATTTAATGCTTCTTCGTAATCTTTCGCATCTTGAATTGCATCATTGATCTGTTGAAAAACGCGAAATCCATGTGTCTCAACAATATCGTCACTATTGTTTAAATCATTAAGCACAAATCTGATACGCATAGTGGCACGCCCTTCTCCAATTCTTTGTTGGGCAACTAAATAACGTACATTCACAAACCGAATAAATGCCGCAGGAAAAGGTATAGCATATTCTGTATTACCACGAGTACGAACAATACGTTCAAACTGTCCGTTATCTATTTTTACAGTTTGGAATAGTTTAGGCGAATTATTATCGTTAGGGTCTGTATGTAAGGACTCTAATACACGTTTTACAGCTAAATACACATCCTCTAAAGGGTTGTTGTCTACTTCCTCCAAAGTAGTATCGTCATCATCGGGAAGGGGAGAGGTGTCTTTTGCAAACGTGTCTTTTAAACTGTCCGGTAAATCTGTTTTATATTTATCTACTATCATTTTGGAAAGCCATCAAAAATACGAATACTGTAAGATGAAATTTTATCAGCTACGGTTGTAGAATATCCTATAAATTGCCTTTGTCTAATATAGGATGCTGGAGAACCTGGTTTGGCAATTTTCCCTCCTTCATTATGTATTGCTGCATAACAAAAGTTTCTTCCATATTGCCTATTACTAAATTTGAACATGTCTGGATCTGTGAATAATTTAACACCACGATTCTTATTAGAATGAAAGCGTTCCCATATTATTGAATGTTTTAATGCTCCTGTTTCTTCCAATATAGGGTGTGGCTTATGATTACGTCTGGATTGCCAAGAAAAAGTTCCGGCTGAATTGAACCGCCGGAGATAAAAAGAGTCTCTAAATATTTTTTTTGCGGCATTACCTACCAATGTTTCAAAATTGAATACATTAACTTCAAATTTATTAGGCAATCTCAACCATTGTTGAGCTAATTGTCTTGGAGTTATTACTTTTCCAGCCATTTGTCCTTAATTTTATTAGCAATGGTGCGCAGCCTCTTTTTATGCTTTTTAGGAATAATAAAGTATGAATGTGCATCACTAAATATTCGCCCACCCTTTGCTACACTTTCTTTAAATACTGGATTAACAAAATCGGGCATCTCAATAATTTGTCCCATCACCTGTGATAATTTGGATTGGTTGAGAACGTCAGCACTTTCTTCTACTAGAAAACAACGGCATCCATGTTCAATTGGGGGGATTAACCATGCTGGGAAAGATGCTTTGCGGTAGCTAGTCCCTTCTAATGCAAGGTGCCAAGGGCGCACCCTATTATCTCCCTGTGTCATATATGTTAACACTGTATTATTGCTATACAAAATCCAACCAGCAGCAATTCCCATCGCATATTCAATATCTTCGTTTTCAATATTCGCGTATATGCTATTGTATCTGTGAAAAATATTTTCAGCTTCTGCCAGATCTACTTCATTGGTAATATTAAAATTGTCTGGAAGGTTCTCCGACATCTGAAATTCTTCAGCTACTGCAAAATCAACAAGATTATCTAATGCAGCTACTAATATATTACGTTGCTCTTTTTCTAATTTGGTTAATCCATCATTGTGATTACGAAGTAATTCCAGTGCTTTTTCAAAGTCCATACCAAAACCTTTGATTGCATGATTCAATGCAAATTCCGCACGTAACGTCATCATTTCTTCTAATAAATCCCAACGATCCTCTATATTGCCATAGTCCTGTAAAAACTTCTGGAAAACAGCGTAGATAGCAAGGTATTCAGCATTCTCTTCATCTTTGTTCGATTTAGATTCTGCAAGGACGGAAGGAGAAGTGCTATCTTTTATTCTCCTTCCATTAGAAAATTTTCAACGTTGCTTGAATTCTTTCGTTCACCACGCCTATGCCCATATCTTTTGTAATATTCTTCATCGGACATAATGCGTCTATCATTGGAACTTCCATTTATGCTCCCGCTATTACTTGCCATTTCCGATATAGCGTTAAATTGTTTCCCTACGACAATACCAAATTCTTTTTCGATTTCATCTGCTGATACTTCATACTTATCTGTAATAAAAGAATATAAGCTAATCTTGTCTTTGTTACTCATTTCTACACGGTTGGCATATTTGAATTCTAATCCCGGCTTGATATATCCCATAGATACTAATCTAGGAACGATCTCTTCATTCATTACATTTTCAATGAAACCGCGATACATTTCTATGCGCTCCCGAAAAATGTCTTGGTGAGCATTTGTTGATCCAACATAAGATTGGGTTGCTCCAGCCATAGATTCAGAGCCAACTATTAGATTAGAAACTTCTGTATTGGCAAAATTTATTAAACTAGTATATATGTGTTCGGAATTTGACATTGTAAATGTCTTAATGTCAATATCATCGTTCAATCCTGTGACTATTATTTTATTCTGAGCCGCATTTGCAATGTTTTGTGCTAATCGTTGTCGATCTTGGATGCTTTCTGATTCAGTCTTACCATGTATGATAGGTTGACCATAAGTATGACTAAAATTAACATAATTAGCAAGAGTGAATTTTTTTGCAAGGATAGTTGGGGTAGTTGCAGAGAATAGCCCCAAGTCACCATTATCAATAAGTATATAATTCTTGGAGTATTGCGATGAAGCAATATCCCATCCAGGATTCCACTGCCCTTGTCTTTGCACAACTCGTAATTGACTTGCCAATACATTTCTTCGCTCAATAATATTTACTTCAGCTAGCTTTCCTGTTAAAGGATTAATATCAGGCATTATTTCTAATAAGGTGTAACCGTACCATTTGGCTTCAACAATACCTTTTATGATTTTAGTGAATTGAGAACCTTGTATCTTTTTGGTTTCTTCTACATCCTTAATATATTTTCCTCGTTCATTTTGTCTTGCCAACATGTATCGTTCGCCTATAATCTGTGATTCTACAGTTTCTAATACTGCACGTAAATGAGCATCCTGCTCTACACATGCTTCGTATAAATCTATCAGTGGACCACGATCATCTAAAACAACCCCGCGTGTTACTTGGGATTGAATGGATTTGTATCTACAATGACGGTCAATCTCCCTAACATATTCTTGAATAGTTTTTTTGCTAGTTTTAAATATGCTTTCTAAAGGAGTGCCGTGAAATGTTGTTTCTGCACTAATTACATTCATATTAAGAGTTTTTGAAAGAATAGATAGCGAGTCTAAAGTTGGTTTCTATATATATGATGGGGTAGAAGTATATGTATTATAATTTGAAATTTATAAGTATCAGTATTATAGATATATAGCTATAAAATATGTGTTAAATATATGATTTTGTATTGTCAATATGATAAAATAAAATATCTTTGCGTCGATAATTTAATGTTTAACAAATAATACGTCATTAAAATGAGTAAAGATTTTAATTATTTTCGCATTAAGATGGCATACAAGGGCACAAATGATCTAGGTGCTATTGTTCCCATCAAATCAGAAGATCTGGTAATGGCTACATGCTATACCGAAGCAGAACAAATCGCATATAAGTTGACTGAAGGAAAAGATGAGTTTGGTGATGTGGATGTAGAAATTGTCCGCACCAAAATTTCAGAAGTTGCTTATAACGATACATTTGCTACTGATACTGAACTAATTTGTGGATTAATATCCTATTTTTTTGAAGAAAGTGAAGATACAGAAGTTGGGTTGTATCAAGTATCTCTTGTTTATTATGATGTGGACGAAAAGACTGGTAAAACCAAAAGTTCCAACAGTACAATTTACGTACCGGCTTATTCTTCATCTGAAGCGATAGAAAATATTCGCACTTACTTAAAACGGGCTGGGGAAACACGTGAATATACTATTCGCAATGTCAAATATGACAAAGCACAATCGGTCATGGTTACACCTGAAACTCATCAAAACAACATTAGGGTATAATGACTTCTCCTAAGGGAACCGGGAAAATTATCAATATCAAATGTACAGAAGTCTCACTCCCGGAATTTCCTAATCTCCTTTTTGGAACTCATTTTGATGGTAGCAGAATTTTTGATGCTACATATTATCTCCAATCTAAAGACCCCGACAATAAATTAAGCATAGAAGACTTCTTTCATAAGTTTGATTTCCAAATCAAGGCTATTGCAGAAACTTACAAGTTGCCTTTAGAGAAACTGGTATCAATCAACACGGAGGGGCATCAATTGATTGACGGATGTTTATGCTATCCGTTTTTATCTTATGTTGATCCGCAATTCTGCGCATATATCAATGAAATAATAGACGAAATGTTTGTTACTGGAGTTGTTGTGTCAGATACACATTTAATTTCGTTGGTAAAGAAAAGGCTTCCTCCAGAATTGCTCAAACAAATTTGGGATGGCAGAGAAGATTTTTCGTAAACCCAAAGCTGTCTTAATATTTAATCGCAGAAAAACATTGGCTCTTATGGCTGCTTCAGTAAATGAGGCAGCTAAAATCAGCGGTTTAAAGCCTGGAAATATTTCTAAGGCTTGTGTCGGTACATTGATTTCCAATGGTATGTATTATTTTAGATATATAGGCAGTGATGTTGAAATAGAGTTATCAGATATAGGTTCATTAAAGTTAGAGGAATATGACAAATTATGTGGTATCGAACGTCAGACATATCCTACGATGGCGATGAATCGTAAAAAATGGAAATATAATAAAAACAATAGAACGTATGAAAGTAAAAGTTTATAGTACATCAAAACATCCGTTGCCTCAATACGCAACTAAGCAATCAGCAGGACTGGACCTAAGAGCAAATATTGATGCTCCAATTACTATTAATCCTAGAGAACGTGTATTGGTTCCAACAGGATTACATATACAACTTCCAGAAGGTTTTGAAGCAAGAATTCAGCCTAGAAGTGGACTAGCCCTTAAAAAAGGAATCACTTGTCTTAATTCTCCAGGATGCGTGGATGCCGACTATCGAGGTGATGTAGGTGTAATTCTTATTAATCATGGAACAGAGCCGTTTACTGTTAATGACGGGGAACGGATTGCTCAAATGATTATCTCTAAATATGAACAAGCAGAATGGGAGCCTGTTTCTTCAATCGAAGATTTAGAGATCACAGAACGCGGTGAACAAGGATTTGGGCATTCAGGAATAAAATAAGAAATATGGGGTACGTTTTATGTGCCCCATTATTTAATTTATAAATATTATAGGATATGGAGCTTAATTTTACAGTTGAAACAAAAGATGTGTTGCTTGATATGATTAAGCGACACAATAAAATGTATCGTATGGGTACGCCAGAAATTTCAGATGCGGAGTATGATGCAGAAATAGAACTATTAAAAACACTTGATCCAGACAATGAATGGTTCAAACATACCGAACCCGCTTTTGTACCTGAAACCCGAAAACGGGCTTTGCCAATCCCAATGAAATCTTTAAATAAAGTAAAGGATATATCAGAACTTAAAAAATGGTATATGTCTTTAGGCTTGAAAGGAAATGCAGGTGTAATATGTATGCCTAAGCTGGATGGTCTTTCTCTACTATATAATGAATTAACTGGTGAGGCATATTCTCGTGGAGGGATAGAAAATGAAGGGCAAGATTGTACTAGCCATTATCGAGCATCCATTCAATGTTATAACCCTGCCAGCAGTTTTCATTATACTTTTGGAGAATTTGTTATCAACAGAAGTGATTGGGAGCAGCATTTTCATGGGAAACGTTCTAAATTCACAGGAGATATTTTTAAATCACCGCGTAACACAGCTGCCGGTCTTTTAAATAGAGATGAGCCATGTGATTATCTTGAACACGCTTCTTTCTTCAGATATGGGGTGGATGAGAGTTCCCTACATGATTATAACAACTTCCATAGTCTGATAGAAACTATTTGTAATATCTATCAACAAGAGCATCTTTACCATTTTGCTTTTATAGATGAACTGAACGAAGAGCTACTGATGAATTTATTCAAAGAGTGGAGTAAGGTATATCCAATTGACGGTATTGTGATTTATATTGATGATTTGCACTTATGGGAAGTTATTGGCAGACATCAAACATCTGGAAATCCATTATATGCTATTGCCTACAAACATCCAGATTTTACAGAATCTTTTGAAACAACAGTTAAGGGTATTGTATGGAAAGTCAGTAAGTCAGGTGCCCTTAAACCTGTGGTCAATATTGAAATGGTTGATACTGGAGATTGTAACATGGAAAATCCTACTGGATATAATGCCGGTTGGATTAATGATCACGAAATAGCGAAGGGGGCTGAAATATTAGTTACCCGTTCTGGAGGGGTAATTCCTAAGATTCTATCAACTCTTAGCCCAGCAACACAAGAAGAACAAGAAAAATTATGGGATGAAATGTCAGAGTGTCCTCATTGTGGTTCATCGACTATGTGGAATGAGAATCACATAGAACTGTGTTGCACTAATCCTAGTTGTCCAGGTGTTCAATTAGCTAAAATTATATTTTTCTATTTGACATGTGGGGCTGAAAATATGGGAGAAGAAACATTATCCAAAATATTCAATGCAGGCTTTACTTCTATACCGGCGATTCTTAACGTTACTTTTAACGATCTGATAAAAATTGAAGGATTCGGAGACAGTATTTCAAATATAATATTGGAGAATAACAGAAAAATCATGCAAGGAGTTGATTTGGCGACTTTAATGCAAGCCAGCGATTGCTTTAAAGGAATAGGAAAAATAAAGGCCCAAAAAATATTGGATGAAATGGATGATGAGGATTTATGCTCGTTCTGTCAAGGGTGGTATATCAATCACGAACCGGATGTTCAAAGCGAAGACTTTAAAAATTGTCCTATAACTGTACAAAACTTATTGTTGGGGTATTTTCCATTTATGGTCTTTTTAGAGGAAACTAAAATACCTTACAAATTGTCTCCAAAGACCGCTGTGCTGGAAGGTAAATGTAAAGGTTTGTCCATCTGTGTATCAGGATTTCGAGATAGTAATCTTGAAGAAGTAATCACCAACGAAGGAGGAAAAATTGTTAGTGGGGTGTCTAAAAAAACAACACATTTGGTGGTGAAGGACAAATCTGCCAACTCATCAAAAATGTCCAAGGCCAAATTATTGGGGATACCAATTTTATCAATTGAAGAATTCTATGAAATTTTGAATAATTAAATTATTGTATTACAATATATTAGCGATTAATATTGATTTAAATTGATATTAATCGCTTCTAAATTTGCATAATTGAATGTAATATCATACTTTTGCATAGAGTAAATGAATTGATATAATTATGGCAAAGAAAAATCAGTTAACTAAAAGTGATTATCTTCCTATGGAAGAATATAAGAAATTACTACGCCTTCTTCATAAGGATCGACAATATTTATGGGAACTATATGCTCGACTGGCATTCTGCACTGCACTACGAGTATCAGATATATTGTCTTTAGCATGGGCTGATATTCTCCATAAAGGTTCATTGACTAAAATTGAGAAGAAAACTGGAAAAGTACGAAAAATCCCATTTAATTTAAGTATTCAAACGAGAATAGAGGAACTTTATATATTGCTTAAACGCCCTAATCCGAATGAATTAATATTTAAAAGCAAATTTACAGGAGTATCTGTCTCTTCCCAATATCTTAATCGGATAATGAAAGAGTGGAAGGCTAAATATAAATTGGATATAGAGAATTTTTCTACGCATACTTTTAGAAAAACATTTGGACGATATGTTTATGATACAAGCGAAAACAAGTCAGAAGCATTGTTACTATTGAACAGGATATTCAATCACTCTAACATTGAAATAACTAAAATATACATCTGCATTAGAGAAGATGAAATAAATTCTATATTCGATTCTATCCGTCTTTAACTTCTTCGCTACATTTTACATTTTGATTTGCACGACATGTGCCCCTATCCTTATTCCATAATCGGATAAATAAAATTGACCATGTTTATACAACAAAAGAGGGGACTGTCTGTATCCCCACCCATCATCATTACTTGTGAATTATGTAATACGCTGGAGAACCTGGATGAATGTAATCCTCCGGGAGATATTTTGCGTATTATGAGTAAACGAAATGTCTGTTCTAAATGTGCTTTCTGGATGGATAAAATAGCTCATCCGGATATAGGTAATGAAGTTATTGGTTCTCATTATTATATTGTATATCCATTTGTAAAACGACCCAATAACGTTATTAAAGGCTCTGAAGGCAAAGAGTTTTATATTCGGCGATTTGATGGAACATTAATCAAATCCAATAATATATGGCATCAAGGTGAAATCCCAGAACATTTTAGAAAACAATTGCCAGATACTGCCAATTTCCTATCATTGATAACTTATACCAAATTATCTAACGACCCTCATAAGTGTCATGCTAAAGGATGCTGGGATCGCTATAATTGCCTTAGATATAATTTATCTTGCGAACGAGATGGACCTTTCAATAAGATTCCGGCCAATCATACTATTGGCGATGAAAACTGTCCTTCATTTATAAATATAAACGAATTAAAAATATGATATATGCAATTTTTATACTATGCTTAATATTGTTTGCCATTGCCATTTATGCACTTCGTAAACTATCTAAGCAATACAAAACTCTTCAAGAGATATATTATCTTCAGAAGCTAATGTTATCTCACTCTCAATTTACGAATGATGCCAATGAAATGATTTTATGGAAAATCAGATATGATATATGGTGCTGGAATGAAAACTTAGTAAAAGCGGAAAATTATGAAATGGCACAACAAGCCAAAGTAGCAACTAATATTATAGCTGATATGATAACTTTTTATCGTAACAATTTAAAAGCAGATAATAATGATACATACATTAAAAAATGAGATGGAACGAATGTGGAATCAGTTTGACCATAAAGCGTTTATCTCAAATGATCCTATTCAAATAGTACACCAAATACGGAATCTTTCTGGGAGAACTACAGCGGATATTGAGGTTTGTGCAATATTAACGGCTATGGTTTCATGGGGACAACGTAGTCATATAATATATTGTGCAGAGAAGTTGATGAACGTATGTGGATGGGAGCCAGGTAAATATATTAAATTGGGTGATTTTTATGATATTCCGGACGAATGTAGTATTTACCGTACTCTTACAGGAAAAATATTTAAAGAGGTGTGTCATCAATTAAGATGCTTCTACAGTAAACACGATTCTATTCAGGAATATTTAAAAAAACATCCCATTTCACTTGATGATTTATTACTCACGCTATGCAATTGGTGTGAACCGGCCCGTCTTGGAAGTCCATATCGTAACTCTGCTTGTAAACGTATTAATATGCTATTGCGTTGGATGGTTCGTAAAGATGAAATAGATTTAGGAGTATGGCAGACTGACTTAATCAAACCTAAAAAACTATACGCTGTTATGGATACCCATGTTGCGCAGCAAGCACAACGTATGGGGCTTATATCTTATCCTAAAGAGAGCTGGAAGGCTGTTATGGAACTCACTCATGTTTATCGCCAATGGGATGCAGAGGATCCATTAAAATATGACTTTATATTAATGACAAAAAACTTGAAATAAAATGATTGTTATTCTTTTAATTGTATTGTCGCTTGTCTCAATCGCGGCTATAACCATTGTGGTTGCACAGAATACAGCTTGTAAAGATTGTCCTTTTAAACGGACATGCGATGAATTGTTGAGCCAAAATCAACTTAACTTGTGCCAACAAAATAATATGCCAAGTCAAAACGAAGAGAAATAATAAATAGATGTATAACGAACTAATTTAATAAAAGTATGGATATAGAAAATAAAAACAGGGTTTCTGTAGAAGATATGAGAGCATGTTATGCTGAAAGATTTCCGTATGCACCCAATAATCAACGCATAGGACGATTTGCAAAACAAATAGGTTTCCGTCTTACCAAACAGATGGTTAAAGGGCAGATTATTAGTTTTTATATAAAAGATGATATAAGCAAATGAGTACGTTTTCCGACAAATTCGATAACCACTGGAAGTGCATTCCATACGCAATGGCAACGTTAACATCCAGTGATGGCTTTATGATTTTATTTCATCTGTTACGAAGAGGCTATACAGATGGGGATAAGACAACATGCGCCATATCCAACAAAGAACTAGCTGACGTCATGGGAACTTCTATTAGTTCAGTACGCCGGGCAATAGATACCTTGAAGCAACTTAATCTTATCAGCTGTTCTCAAAATAAAGGGGCACTTTGCACATTCTATGTAAATTGGAGCGAGATACGAGCAATACATAAAGTAAGTTCTCAAATATCAGATAAAGGATGGGTATATTTGCGAGGCTTGTGCTTAAATAGCGAGGTACGTCCAATTTCAGCGATTCCATTGACCATATTGAACGATGTAGTTCGTCAATATCCACACACTTCGCTCAATATGAACACACCCTCGCTCAATATGAACACACCCTCGCTCAATATGAACACACCCTCGCTCAATATGAACACACCCTCGCTCAATATGAACACACCCTCGCTCAATATGAACACACCCTCGCTCAATATGAACACACCCTCGCAAATAGACGAAGAAAAAGGTGAAGACATAGAAAAACTATCAGAAAATATAGTCAAAGAGCAATCTAACCTCGTTCAATATGAACAGGGGTCCGCTCAATATGAACGAGGGTGCGCTCAATATGAGCAGGGGTGTGTTCATATTGAACGAGGGTCCGCTCATATTGAACAACAGAATAAGATATATATAGATAATATAGAGAATAAAGAGAATCATAACGAACGAAGTGAGTTTAATAAAGAAACTGATATGAAGATTTTGGAATGGTTCAATTCTCGTGACTTATCTTTTCCAGATCTTTCTTCTTCTGATTTTGAAACTATCATTAACCTTCCAGATTTTGCCGATAATGATTTTGATATGGCAATAAGAGAAGTTTGGGGATACTTGCAATATGATGAAGACTCTCCAGGTAATTACATTCCAGCTGAATATTTCAAAGATATTCTTTACCGTGCTTGGAATGATTTAAAAACTATCAATCCGGATTTCTCTCTTTCGGAACAAGACATGAAGAATATTTTTGGATTCGATGTTGAGATGCAGAATGGAGAACCTGTATGTTATGTGACTCCCAGTAAAATTAAAAACATCAATCAATCTCCTTCATCTTCCAGAAAAATTAAACGGAAGGGAGTAGGGGACCGAACCTCCAGATTAATATTTCTTGAATCTATCCGACAAGTCGCTGAAAGAGATACGAACATGTTGACAGATGCCGAATATGCAATATGGCTTATGATTGAGTTCGTGAAAGAACGGGAGAGTAATCAGCAACCTCGTCCATCGGAAGTGACAAAAGCAGTTTATGAAGATTTGCTTAAACGTTTCTCAAACGAATCGAAGGTACCTGTGGAAGATTTGAGAACCCTCTGGAAAGAACTTCCTCAAAAAAATACAGTTAAACTTCATCCTCAACAGTTATCAGTCGATAAGATTATAAACTATAACGTGCAAGTAAATCAGGCAAGTGATGTGGAAGAGCTTTATAACAAAAAGATGGCAGAACAACCATGAAGTCTTTTGCCACCTTCCAGAATCCTTTTCCTTAGCCGGACTTGATTATCTTATTTCGGGTTCGGCTAAAAAGTTTCTTCTAATTTCTATTTCTTCAGACAGTATTCTAATCGCATCTTTCTCTCTTCGAAAATAATTGCCTGCCAGATAACGTTTATTGCTTGTTACAGTTCCTTTTTCCACATCTGAAGTAACTTGCATCTTATCTGTAATATACCAGTAGCGTTCTCCTGTAGCTACTTTCATGTTCAAAGGCTCAATTCGTTTTAGAAAATGATTCCATGTCTTACCAACCTTAGCTAATTCTACATCCAGAGCCTTTCTTTGATAATCCGCTGGCTTGAAAGTTGTGAACGAGAAATCATCTATTTTTCCCAAATACTCGTTCATGCTGTATTTAACCGGTTCCCCTTTGATAACATAGCAATACATAACGATGTCTCCAGAGGATTTATCTGCAAGTCTTACGACTCCATATCCTTCTTGACCAGTTTTATGATTATGGAAGCATACTAAATCACATGATTTGGGAATATATTTAGTGGAAATTACGAAAAATGGGTTGCCAAATTCCTGGCCATTTTCATCTAAAACTAAATAGAGGCGATTTAAAGCATTTTCTCCGGCTGGGGTTATAATGTCTACAGGAATTGTTATTTTGTCGAAATTAGGCGTGTTTCCGTCAATTCTAAGGCATATTAAAACAGTATTCACATTCCCTTCTTGTACCAAACCTATAGAATCGTTCCATTTTACTGCATCTCCAGCTCCAAATCCTTTGTCAAACCAGTTGGCAAATGTAGCGTAATCGAGAGCTTCAGGATCGTCTGAATAACTGGAAGGTACATGCAGCTTAATATTATATTCTGTTTTGCAATAAGAACTGATTCCTTTAAAGTCTATCTCAGACTTATATTTTCTTTTTCTTAGAAAATGCTCTACTTGTTTTTTAGTTTTCATATTTGGATAAAATAATCAATTGTTAGGCAAATGTAATATGATTTTTTGATAAACATCAATTTGGATATAAAAATTTAGCTTAATTACCATAAAACGAGACTGAAAAAATAGGTGGCTGGAAAAAATCAGAAAACTTATATATTGAATTTTTATATCATTGTCAATTTGAATATATTGGGAAATAATTATTTCTCTGTATTATAAAAATAAAGTTAATAAATTGATGCTGGGATAATTACAGAATCTCTACTTCCAGATTCGATATATTATAAAATTAATGTTAGAAATTGGAGATAATTTTATTGTATTGAATAACGTGGTCTGGAAGAGAATTGGCTTTTTGTACTATGATCGACTTTTGAAAAAACGAGATTGAAAAATCAGGTCGGATTATATATACGGTATTCGCTCCATAATTGACCGGCTCTGCCTTCTTTTTTTTATATTTTTTATTGCCATATTGCTGTAAATCAGTTAATTATATTGTTTCACTAATATACAAAAGTGAAACAAATGTGCTTTTGCTCTTTGTTTTGCCTATTCTTTTGTTTTTGATACTCTTTTGAAATAATTACAAATTTATCCTTTTGTGTATGTGATTTGTTCCCGTTCCTTTTTGCATCCAGGTAACAACATCTCGCGCGCGTATATGTGTGCACATGTGTGTACATGTGTCACGATTTGCCCTAATAAGTAATCACGCATACACGCGCGTGTGTTGGGAATGCTTATTTCATTGATTATCAATTGCTTATAGATGGCGTTCTTTGTTTCGTATTTATATATTACTGAAAATCAATTGTTTATAAATTATTTTAGTCTTAAAATGAAAGTTTTTGCAGTTTTATTTGTGTATATCAAATAAGCGTTATATCTTTGCATCGTCAAGTTAAGATAACGGCTACTTGATAAAGTGTTTACTTTCCGTTTTGGTTTTTATCTGTAAACCTACAAAAAGCGAAAACCGCAAACAGATACGAGATAATAAACGTAATTAATAACCGTAAAAACAAGAAGTAAGAAACGGACAAAAGAAAGTAGTACATAAAAGCAAAAGGAGTGCGAAAGCGAAAGCAAAAGCGCACGCCCAGACATAAAACGGGATGTTTTGTGAACGGGGAAAGAATACCCATAACTGTAATGGTCAGTTATTAAAGATTGTCATGCAAACCGTCGCTGGCACTATGGGGGAGCTATATACATAAGTCTGCTACAAAAGCGTGCCATAGGTGCGTAGCTCCATGCAGCAAAAGGGAAAAGCGTGGGCTTAGTGCCATAAGTGTGCCTGTCACACTTGCATACCGAAAAACGGATGTCTGCGCAAAGGTGTGAAAATCTGCCCCTAATGCGAACTGAGAAAAGGTGAGCCAAAAGTGCGTGAAAACGTAAAACTGACTCTGTCGAAAGTGTGCCCAAGTTGCACCACCGTAATCACCAACGCAACGCAGCCCTAACAGTGAAGAAGTGTATGCCAAAAGTGTGCTTTAACGGTAACGATGGAAATTACCTACCACATAGGCGAAAGCGTATGTAAAAAGCTGCAATTCAATCGGTTTGGTTGCAGTTGGTGAGCACTCATACACAGGGCGCACGGCTCCGTTGCGCTGTTAGTGACGGGCAAAAAGTTGTACATAGAGTGTGCTGGATAGGTGAATGTCCAGTATGCTCTGATTGGGCTTTAACGCAATCGAAAGCGTGTAAACGTTTTCGGTGGTGCGTTCCTATTTTGGTAGGTCGGGGTTCGATTCCCCGATTGCCTACAATGCGCTATTGCAGAAAATTCCTAAAAAACAGTAATCATGGGAACAATTAGTAGGTATAACAGTGTACAATTTGAGAACTTAAACGCAAATGAGTTGGTAGGCGTAACTTTGGTGTATAAGAGTGTAAATCGTGACGGAGAAACGCATTATTCAGGACTGAATTTTGCCGGTGATGAATACACGCCAAAGGATAAGACACAGGACGAGATTTTCCGCGTGTGGAAGAATGTGGTAGCTACGTTCTGGACTGTGAAAGCGGTGGAAGCTGGGCTGCGTGAAGATAATGGTGGTATTGCATCCAAATTGCGTAGCGGTACACCGGCTGAAATCATAGTGCGTACAAGTGATTGCAAAGTGTCAAAGAAGTGGGATGTTGAGGGAAGTGTATGGAGCCGTATTGGTTTGGTGCCTACAAAGAAAGACCTGGATTGTGCAGCGCGTGATTTTAAGAAGAAAATTCATGCTGCTACAAAAGCATCTTTCGATGCTCTGAAATTCCGTTTGAACTTTGAAGAAGTAGCCGCAAAAGCCGCTGACTATTATGAAATCTTGGGTGTGAAGCATGATGCTACGGAAGCGGAAATTAAAGCTGCATACAAACAAGCTGCTAAATCTGCTCATCCTGATGCCGGTGGTTCCAATGAAAAGATGCAAGAGGTAAATGCAGCATGGGAAGTTCTGGGAAATGCTCAAAAGCGTGCGGAATATGATGCGCGAATGGCTGCATAACTAAAGAACTGGTAAGTCATAACATATATAGCACGTCTGGAGGTGAATATAGGCGTGCTATTTTTATGGGTAAAACGAACGTGGAAGCGTAGCGTGCAAGAAGTGCGAGTCTTTGTTACCCACTTTAATTGTGGCATGTACTTTTGAGTGCGTGCTATTTTTGTGTCTGATTGTAAACCTTTAAAAAATAAAGCATGAAACGAGCAAGAATCCAAAGAACGAGCGTGAAAATCATTTCTACCTCTTGTGCAAATATGACATTCTATTTGCCTAAATCTCAAAATGTTACCGTGAAGCGAAAAACTGTGTATGATTTATTTAAAGCGTAAATCTATGAAGAAGTATGTTGTGGTATATAAGCGGAAAAAGTATATCAAAGTAGCTACTGCAATTGGTAGTAAATTCTATAGAATCTTGGTAGTTATATGCCTGTTGTTTTCCTGTATTGCGATAAATGCCAAAACTGTAAGGGTATTTACAGGAAACATACAGCGCGTGGAGAAGACTGTGAGAATAGATGGAAACACTTACTTCCTAACATTGAAAGATGGTACCATGTACCAACTAGAGGATGAGAAGCAATATAGTATTGTATTGGGGAGTTGGAAATATTTCAAGTTTATAATGATTGATGTGAAAGATAATGGCAAAAAAGAATGATATAGCCAGTTTCTTCTACTATATGTGGAATTGCTGGGATGAGCATGAATGTGCTGTTGCTTTTGAAAAAGCCGAATGTGGATGGAGGCATTTATGGAATAAGTATCGTGAATATAATAGTCAAAATGGTCATTATGGAGCGGTAGAAGAATTTTTCGCCAATTTGGATGACAGGAATCAGAACTTACTTGTAGAGCGTGCACTGGAAATGTACAGCGGTAAAAAACGTATCAAATGAAAAAGATATTCAAAGTAATCGTGGGATGTGTTATTGTTATACTAACATTAAAAGCTTGCCGCTTGAATTATGTGTGCGATGTAGTCGATAGCATCCCAAAAGAAATCCGAGAGCGCATAATTACAGAGCATCCCGAATGTGCCAATATTGATTTGTTGGTGAAATTCTGGGAGACTAAAGGAGATTCCCTTGTTTCTGAAATTGTTCAGGAACAAATATATGACTGTGAACTTACCGAGTATTTGAAACTCCATCCTGAAGAGAACAATTAATATCAAGACAATAATGGAAACAAAAGTGTGTAAAGAATGTGGTCAGAGTTTGCCCAAATCAAATTTTTCTAAGAACAAGGCAACCAAAGATGGGTTGGCAAACTATTGTAAGAAGTGTGACAAAGAAAGAAGACGCAAATCTAGTGGAGGCATAACTCAACAAGGAGTAAAAGCGACTCTGAAAATGTCTGACTTTGATGACAACATGTTGTTTGCTGAATTGCGTAGACGTGGATACACTGGAGAATTACGTTATTCCAAAGTAGTAAATATATAGGTATGTACACAAGTTATGGCTGGGAGTTGACTAATCTTTTGCAGGGACAAGATGAAGAATATCTGCTTGAAGTGTTAACGGAAAATTACAGACGTTTGAGAGATGTGCCAGATCATCTTATTGTGACATTGCTTGAATACCGTGGTTATACTGGGAGATTGATAAAAAGTGAAAATTAAAATAAAGAAGTATGATACCAGAAATTATCGAACAAATGCGCAAAGAGTTATACGATACTAAATTGTGCATCTCTGATTTCGAGAAGTATGATTTGAAAACTCTTGAAAAGACTAATGAGCCATTTTTTTGGTTAGTGCGCACACACGGAACACATCTGTGTTTTATTGGCCCCAGTGTAGAAAGTCTTTTTTCGTCAGAAAGTAACCGGTTTGCAATTATGAAAGATTCTCTTGCGATAATAGCAAGTATTGTTTATTGGGACGATTTGGACTATAATAAGTATTTTTATTGGGATGGAGCACAACTTCAAAAAGTATCTAAAGATAAGATTGTTTCAATATTCAATAATATCTGGGGAAGCCGGATACATCAACTTTCCATTCAATACCCTGAAGAGTATGCAGCCATAAACAAACCATTGGAATTTAAAATGTCCCCAGAAATATCAGAGCGTGTAAAAGAGGTCAAGAATATTGCTTCGGAATTGCAAGATTCAAGTTTTGAAGATTGCTTGAAAAGTCTACAAAAATGGGTGAGATTTGCCGTTAACCAACATATTGAAATATATGGTGATTTTGCGAAAAATAGCTTTGGATTCTCTGAGGTGGTAAATGGCAAACGCAAAATTTGCGGCGGGATAATTATGTCCCCAAATGCGACTGAAAGACGTTGGAGTATTCATACATAAAACTGTTGTAATATGAAGTATTCAGTAAATCCTAATCTCAATGCTGTTATGAATAGTATTGAGAAACTATTGTTATCCAAAGGAAAGGATAAGCAAGAGAGTATTCAAATTATTAAGAGGTATATAAAATCATTTCCTAAAGAACCGGATTATAACTTGGCACAACATGGAGGTATGCTTGTTTCCCCTTATGATGTGAGAGAATTGAATATTAAATGCGGTTATAGTGCTGTTGTTCAGAACAGAATCTCTGATGGGAGAGTCTGGAATGAATACTTGCTGCGGGTAGGAAGAGTTGCTAAGGAACTTTTAAAAGCAAACGAACTATGAAAGTTATATCAGAAATTTCACTTCGAGATTTCAAATTTTGGAGTGGGGGTGAGGATCGGGCAAAGAACTGTACCGATGAACAACTGGATAAAATTGAATCCATAATGGAGAGTGCTGCTCCTGAAAGTGGTTGGACCGATGATGACATAAATAATTTCTTTTGGTTTGACTTTGATACAATTGCAGACTGGCTTGGATACAAGGATGGAGAACATTTTGATGCAGGAGTTAGTGAAGATGATGTGAAAGAAGCGCAAGATTGGTTTGACGGTATCACAGACACCGAAGATATGATTGATATAGCCAGCCTTGACAGAGAAGACTATATTTCTACAGATGAAAATGGGGAAGAAGAATTTGATGAAGATCTTGTTTACTATGACTTTTCAAATTGGTGGAACAATATGGATGATATTGAACAAGTGAAAGAGTATCGTAAGCACGAGTAAAGTGTTATGGTAGAAATCCGGGTTCGATTCCCGGAACACTACATATATTTGTTGTTTCCATGTGTGTTGTTCGACATGTTTTTGTTTGAAGGGTGGCGCGATCAGAATGTTATTGTTCTGGTTGCGCCTTTTCCTTTAAAGTTAAAGCGAGTTAATATTCAAAAAGTGGACAACTATGGACACCATCAAAAAACTATTCGATAATAAAAACAAAAAGAAATATGCAAAAGGAATTGTTAGAAATAGAATTTCGTTATCATGACAGACCGATAGGTAGCTGCCCAGCTACTTCTTGTAGTAAGACAATTGCCATAGGTATATTTGATACTTTGGAAGAAGCAGTCAAAGCTGGTAATGAAACATTGAAGGTGTTGTCAGAACATTTCCAAGTAAGATCAGATGACCGATTTAAAGTTCGTGGTTTGTTTGGCACTCCAGATAGACTTGTAACAAATTGTTGTTATACAACTAAAGGGATTGCATATTTTGCAAAAATTACTCCTCTAAAATTTGATGATCTCTCTGAAACTATAGCAGAGACATTTAAAGCATACGATAGATACAGACAATATAGACGTGAACAAAAAAACGATGAATAATATGGATGTAATAGTCTTAAATCACAAAAACAAAGTATCCTTGCAGGTACAGCATGTAGATATTGGTAGTTCTATTGATTTGCATTTTCCAAACGAAAATCAATCATTTGATGCTTTTCAGAAACTTCGTGAAATAGGTGTGAGATGTTTTCATGCTGGTAAAAATGCTCCTTGTGGGGCTTCTGTAATGATGTATTCTTATGGTAATGATAATCTTCAACTTCAAATAAAGTAGTAAAATGGAAGAAAAGAAGTATATAAATATTGATAATATGGCGACACGCCTTTGTCAAATTCTCAAAGATGCACGTGAAAGCATGGTTGATGATAAAAATAAGGATTTTATCATGGAGAACTTTTCGGATGAATATCTGGAAGATTACAGTAATGTAATGGCTTGGCAATTTAATTCTGATATGAAGAAATACTTGCATAATCCGGACCATAGGATCTGTGGTAATTTTAATAACATTGATTATGACTACCCTTATCATATTTATGGAGAGGTTACATACGACACACCTCTTGTAAATGCTATGATTGCTAGGTTAGATGCCGGTGAAGACAGCGAACAAGCTAACGAGGACCGGGACTTTCTTGTTGACTGGTTCTTTGAAACTTTTGGAACATGGGGAATATCCTATAATTTCCAGTCAAATATATCAGAGTTCCTTTATATGGAGTTTAAAAACCAACAATCTTAAATCAATGAAAACAATAACATTGCAACTGTACACTTTTGATGAATTGTCGGAAGAGGTACAAAAAGAAATTATTGAGCGTGAACGCTGGAATATAATGGATCAGTGTATGGAGGCTTACGGTTCAGATTATGTAACGTCTCTAAGAACTTTCGAGAAATTGACAAATACCCAATCATGTAGTTGGAGTGTTAATTATAGCGGATACAATTTTAATTTTAAATATAATAATAATCCCATTTTTGAGTGTCCAATAGATTGCAGTAATGATATTTATGCAGAGGAATTATGTGGTAAACTATTATTTCGATATATCAATAATAATATTATGCCATACATTACACAAGGTAGATATTATTCATCTTCAGGCAAATATATAAATGAAAAATACACTTACAAATACAGACGAAGCCGTATTATCAAATCTGTAGGTGATGATTGTCCACTAACAGGTATGTGTTATGATTTCTACTTGCTTGAACCTATCATCAAATATTATAAAACTTGGTGCAGTTATCCGGACAACTTTTCGCTCACAGACTTAATAGAACAATGCTACGACAGTTTTTTCAAATGCTGGCATGAAGAATATGAGTATTGGGCCAATGATGAAAATGCAATCCGGGAGGAATTACATAACAACCAGTATGAGGACAGGTTGTATTATATGGATGGAAGAGTCTATAGTGGACCGTTAGATGATGTTGCATAATTAAAATTCAAAAAACAATGATACTCAATATAGTAAAAAATGGTACAGATTCTTCAAGTATTTTAGAATGCGTGAGAAAAACTTTCAATAACTCAAAGGTCAGTATTAAAACAGACTATGAAATATCTGTTGATATTGAAGTAGTTGGCGAGGGTGGACTGCACAGTTTGGAAGGACTAAAAGAACTGGAAGATTATTTTAGAGACTATGACATCAGGGTTTGGTAATTTTAAGTGGTCAAGAAATGAACGGAGAACAGATAATACCGCCAATTACTGATCCATTAGGGAAACATTGGCAACAACCTCACAGAAGATTTATTGAACTGGACAATACCCATGCACTTATGAGCGAACAAACGTTCAAGGGATTAAAAGAATATTCTACCTCAATACCCACAGGAAGATACGAAGGTAAAATGTGGAAAGGATTTACAAAAGGAGAATGGTATCTTGTATGGTTCGCTCCTGACATAAATCACAACTTACTTCGTATAGAAAGAAGGATAATATTAATAGTGTAAAATAAAATAAGAAAGGAGTAAAATAATGAGTCATTTTGTAGTAATGGTCATTGGTGATGACGCAGAAAAACAATTAGAAAAATACGACGAGAGTTTGGAACTTCCTCCGTATATAAAACACACAAAGGATGAGCTAGTAGCTTTGAAAAGAAAAGAGATTGAAGATTATCGAAACACTGTATATGCAAAGTATCTGGAAAACAAAGAACTTTATAAACAGGGTTGTGAAAATGAAAGACATATAGAATATCTGGAAAACGAGTTTCCTCAAAAGTTACATTGGAGTGATGAACAAGTATATCAAGATGCTATAAAATACAGTGAAATAGACGAAAAAGGGAACGTTATTTCAACATATAATCCGGATGCTAAATGGGATTGGTATGTAAGAGGTGGCAGATGGGCTGGATACCTCTGGCTGAAAGAGGGAACTGAACCATTGGTACCTGTCAATTTCTCATGGGGATGGAGCGAAGAAGAAAAGCAGAAAGTTATTGATGAAAACAGAGCAGATGTAGCCGTAAAAAAAGACATTGCTAATTTGGATAATATTATACCATTTGCTATTGTTAAAGATGGTCATTGGTATGAAAAAGGACAAATGGGCTGGTGGGCTGTTGTGCTGAATGAGAAAGATGACCATATCTGGGAAGAAGAAGTGAAAAAACTATTAGAAGGACTTTCAGAGGATACTATCATTTCGATTTATGATTGTCATATTTAATATATAACAGATTAGAAATGAGTAAAGAGGAATTGATAAATCAAATAATTGCAATAATTGGATCTGATGATAATTTTGATAATCAAATTTCCGATTATGAACATGTTTCAATGTCGCGTCCAGAAGATTTGATTCAAGATAGGACATCGTTTGAACAGATGGTTTTGTACGCTAATGAAATGATGTATAAAATCGAAAATGTGAGAAATTTGGTATTAAATGAAATAGATTAATATTCAAAGTGGAAAGATATGATATTATTTGAAAACCCACCTACTGTCTATTTTGAGAAAGTAGAAGATTATGAAGAAAAATCGACTCCGTGGAGACGGGTTCCTCCTACATATAAAGGCTCCTCAACAAAAAATGGACGTAACAAGAAGCAAATAAGAAAAGACCGGAAACGAAATAAGAAAAGATAATTATGTCACAAAAATCAATGAAACTCCCAAAACTGTATAGGATCATCGTTGATGTCCAATTTGGAGACATGCTGGACGAATGCAATAAACTGTATGATGGCGAAGGGTATGGAACTGTCTTTACCGATGCGAATGGAGATGCTGTTATTGACTATCTTAAACAATGGGATAGTGATGAATGGACTGACGATGATATTCGCAGCGAAGAACCAAGGTGGGTGAATAATGGCACTGATTCCGTACATCAAAAGGATGGATACACCCTTATTTACAACTCAACTATTGGTGGTGTATATATGCTGTATCGTGAAGCAAATGATGCTGAAATAGAATGGTATAATAACAATTGATATGTATGAAAAATGAAACAAAAATAACTTTCGTAAAATCTCCAGAAGAAGGAGAAATATGTGCTGTATTTGTGAATGAATTTTGGGATAGGTTCAAAACTAAATTGACAAGCTATATGCACATCGGACAACACGCCGGTTGCTCTCCTGACATTCTGAAAAATTGGCCTTTAGCTACTGAACAAGAATATCGGTCATTGTTAGAAGAACTTAACACAATAGGATATGAAAACATCAAAATCATTCAATCAAGAATACATTGAGAAAGCGAAAACGCTAATCCATGAGATCCTCGAAGATAAAAAAGAGTACGATGACTGGACTCAAATCTGTTTTTCCATGCAAAATGCAGTACAAGCTGCGGCTAATATATGGGGAATATCATCAGATGAACAGATTAATAAAATGAGATCCTTTATTACAGAAATGGTTTTTACAGAACTTTCAAATCTCAAACAGTTTGACATAGTGTTTAAAAAGAAGGGGGCACAAGTAGAAAGGTCATTAGACACATTGTATTGCCCCAAATGTGGAAGTAATAATGTTGAAGAAAGAGCATGGGTAAATCCAAACACAGATGAAATCAGCTATAATGATTCAGTTGAGGAAGAAGATTGCTGGTGTGGCATTTGTGAAGAGCATGTAGAATTATGCACCCTTTCAGAATTATGGGAAATGTTTGGAGACATCCCGGTCAATAACGATGATGAGATTGAAGAAGACTTTCTCAACTTCCCGGTCGGAACCTCAAAGATTGATGTTTGGCATTGGTTTGATGAACGATGTCCTAACAATTTACACGATGATTTAATGTATCCTAAAAACGATGCCGTATAAATCAGAAAAGATTCGTATCGCTGGAACCCAATATGATAGACGAATAAAGCTCACTCCAGACCAAAAAGAATATATAAAATGGTTGAGAGAAAAGCAATTAATCAGTTACTCTAAACTTGCTAAAATATTTGGAGTGAGCAAGCGTCTTATTCAATTTATTTGTTGCCCAGACAAATATTTGAAAAACAAAGAGAGTTTAAAACAACGTAAAGCAGAGGGGAGATACAAACCTACAAAAGCAGAATGGGCAGCAACAATTCGTGAGCACAGGAGATATAAGGAACAACTCAAAAAGAAAGGAGATATAAAATGAAAGATAAGATTCTTACAATGTTCTTCGACATTAATAGATGGACAAAAGCAATTGAGAAAGGCGTTCTGAAGGATATTCGGAAGAGCGAACTTATCAAACTGACAGAAGAACCAACCAGAATTCGTATGGCAGAAGCTATGTTGAATGGTAAATATCAAATAACACCACCACATATTGCACAAATTCCGAAGGATAACGGAGAGTTTCGTACTGTATATGTCAACGAACCTATTGATCGTATAATCCTAAGCATCGCGAATGATTTGCTATTTGATTTAATGCCAGAGATGATTCATCCTGCTTGTAAATCTTATCAGGTCGGTATTGGTTGTGGTAAAGTGGTTTTGGAAGTAAGTCACACAATTGTTAACATGAAAAGTGATGGTTATGTGGGCTGGAAGTCTGATTTAAGTAAATATTTCGACTCTGTTCCTATCCAGTTTATTGACGCAGCCTTTGATAAAGTGGAAGCTAAGTGTGGTCATTCTGTGTTAATTGATGTATTAAGAAAATACTATCATTGCGGATTGTATTTCGATGAGAACAACGAACTGCATGAGAAATATCAATCACTTAAACAAGGATGCGCAGTAGCAAGCTGGTTAGCCAACGTGTTGCTATATAGCCTAGATGATGAACTGTCCCAATTGAATGGGTTTTACGTAAGGTATTCGGATGATATGTTGTTCGTTGGTCCGGACTATGAAAAGGCTATGACCATTTTACAAAAGAGATTGGCCGAAAAATCAATGAATTTGAATCCCAAGAAAGTAGAGTACCTGACTATGGACAAGTGGTTCAAATTTCTAGGTTTCAGCATTAAGGGAAGTATGATTTCTTTCTCTCCCAATCGTCTTAAAACCTTCCAGAAAGAAATAGAATCAAGAACCATCAGAAAACGTGGTATTACGTTGAAGAAGGCTGTGGATTCGGTTAACCGATATTTATATAAAGGCAATGGAGAATATAGTTGGGCGACTCAGACCCTTCCAGTATGTAATGTTCGGGTTGATATTAATGAATTGAATAAATTCGTAATGGATTGCCTTAGAGCCGTTGAAACTGGGAAACATAAAGTTGGTGGCCTTGGCTATGTTAAGGATAAGCCGGATGGTTGTGTTGTTAGAGGCATTGGTCGGAACGTAAAGGCTAATCGAAATAAATCTAAAAGTAAAGAAATTGAAGGTTATTTGACAATAGGTTGTATGCAGAATGCTATTTTGACCAGAAGAGCAGCGTACAATACTTTAGTGTCAATATTGTAACTACAATCTGAACACACAGTAAATGAATCCGAGGAACAAGTGTTTAATATCCAGATTATATATTAGGTACCCCGATTCTATCCTTGAAGGATTACATCCTTCAGTATCTACTCCGGGTACCATATAATCATCTGGATTATATCAATGAAGATAAATAAATGTGTCGATTGTTATGAGGGTTTATAAAGCAGCACAGCAGGCAAGTTCAAGAAGAAAATTTCATATTCTAAAGTATGAACTATTGATCGTTCACCGGAGGTTACAAGGCTGCATAGCCTCTCACCTCAGGTTCTCGATCAGGTCATATTTATAATTATCATGAGAGTAAAGTGATGTGCCATTCATTTGAGGACTTGTAAAATAAGCGAAATACATTCGAAGTTATTCAAGGAATACATTTGTTTACTGTTCCGGTGAGCAGCTTCCTGGATCTATGAGTCGATAACTCATCTGCTCCAGGAATATCCAACCGGAATACATCTATTGGGTAAAGTAATGTATCAGTATTATGAGGATAACTATTTAGCACAGATATGTAATTCAAGAAATATCATTTATATAGCTGGTTATATATCAGGAAGGACCGAGTACTAATTGTCCTGGTCCGTTCCTGATCACACCAGCTCTAAATCGAATAAGTATAGAAATGTGCCAATATTTTGAGAATTACAACTTATTACTTAACACAAAGTTTACAGTCTGGGATTTAGTAATTTAACATACTGGACAAGATATGATGTCCGCGTGATGACGGTCATCCTATGTATGACCTAGGATTACGCGGGTATCTTACTTGATACAGTATATATCATAAACATATAGACATGTGTCACGCTAAATGGGGGCTGTTTTATAAGTAACACAACTTTCATTTATACAAGAACCTTGCGTTTAACAACTATCCGACAATTACGCCGGCATCTACGGTTTTATAAACCTTTATTCCGGCGTATTCTGGATGTTAATATCAGGCTTTTAAAGAAATGTGTCAAAGGTTTGAGTATAAAATCAAAAGTAAACATTATGAAAAATATTTATCAAGAATCAATACAGGCTGTAGAGAACGGAACCAAGTTTAAAGTAGATTTTAAAACACGAAGTTTCAAACTTAATGGCCAATATATTATACAGAATTCGCAGTATGAGGGAAACTTAGGTGTGGAATTATGCGCTTCTCTTGATGAGTTTCTGTCTAATGTAGAGCATTTATATACTCGATATAAACATTCTATTCCATCAACAATGAGTGAATGTAAAAACCGAAAATACTTTAAAGCTTTGTCTGATAAAGATTTGGAGGATGAAGACATGTTGTTTGGAGTTGGTCGAGATATAGCACAAGTCGAATTGGAATTATACATTCTCTGTCAAATAATATTGGGTATAGGTTGGGATGCTAATAAAATGGGTAAATGGTTTTGGCAAAGCAACAAAGATAGAGATTTAGTAATTCTCAAAAACTGGGTTACAGTAGAGAAATAAATAATCAGACTAAAAATTAAATTATTAATAAGTTATGAAACAGTTAAAATTTGAATGTCCTGAGTGTGGTACCGAGTTTACGCTTACAGCTAATCAAACCAAAGCTAAGGAGCGTATTGAAGCTCTAAAGAAAGCCGGTGTTGATGTTAGTGAGCTTTTTGCAATGCAAAGTGCAGATGGTTTGGAGTTTATAGCCTCAAAAAGAGATGGTGTCATTAGTATCTTGGAAGAAGATGATCCAATCTTCCAGGCCATTATAATTCAAGGCACAATTCCTAATCGCCAATTATTCAGACGTTGGGTAATGGCACAGATGTTCCGCATAATTTATATAGCCACCAATACCCACGGTGCTTATAAGCCGATTGGAGTTTCAGAGGTGATTCATAGTATGGGATATGAATATCAGTGGAAGATGTTAAATAACGAGTTGTACGCCCAGCACAAAATGATGCAGAATGGTGATGTTGATAATTTCAGAGATCGAAATCGCTGGTTCAACAAAAGAGTGGTATTAGATATGGCAAAGGACTATATCGAGAAACTCAAAAAGAGATTTGATGAGTTGAAATTAAGAAAATGTAAAGGGATACCGTATAAACGCATAAATGGTCAAAATATTTTCGTGGATGATTTTGATAAAAAAGTAATCAAGCCATTGTTATTTGCAGTACATAAAATACAACATTCCGAAAACACTTATGAACTTTGGCATTCGGTGCAGGAGTTCAATAAAAGGCGTATCAAAATGCATTGGGATACTCCTCAAAATGCAGCATGGCTAGATGCTTACAAAGGATCTGGAGCGTTCTTTACGATGCAGAACATGATTCGTTTTCATAATTGTGTTATCATAGATGACAATGGAAAAACATTAGGTAAAAACGCGTCCCTTGCCTTTTTGAATAAGAAGGCAAAGTTGTATGAGAATAGAGAAGGTTGGCGTTTGATTGGTATGTTGAAGAAAATGCTAGATGACAACAACATTGATGTGGTTGCTAAAATGAAGGAATGGCGTAAATAACTTAATCAAGGCAGTTTTCATAAACCAGTTTAGGTGCATTGCCTCTGGTTTATGAAAATAAAATTAGAAAGATTGATTATGAGAAACGATATAATATTCAAACGTTCCGTCCAATTTCGGGACGAAAATAAAAACAGTTGGACTGTAGATTTTGAGGTTTATAAGGAAGAATCTACTCGTATAAACCGTGAAACATTGCAAAAATTTAAACAAAGTTTCAGTGTTTCGGTATGTGGAGCTGGAGGTATGGGTGCCGGGCAATGCTACGATCATATAATTCCTCGTACAGAAGGACAAAAGAAACTTCTGGAATTTTGGAACAAATATCATCTAGGTGGTATGTCTGGCGGTACGATTCGTCAAGATGAATATTTAAACGGCGAGCAATATGTTAACGACTACAATTACTTTGTGGAGTTGTTTAAAACATATAATGAGCATTACCGTGAACAGTTTGATGATATTTCTTTTCAGATTATTGTTAAGAATTTTAATATTAGTGACGCGGCTATAATACAGGTGAGAAATGTGCTTTATGAGAAAATGAGGAATAATCCCATTCAATATATCCTTGGATTGTCAAACAAATACTTCCATACATCTTCAGATTACAACGTAAAATGTTTCTTTCTTGCTATAAAAGGCTTATATGTAGATAATGGATATAAATATGGTAATGGCTGGTTATCCAGTCCGCTTCCAGATAATATTGAAGAGATTATAAATAATATTTGTGATCTTGTTGAAGAAGAAGAGACTGCGTTAACAGAAGAACTGGAAGCAGTTTTTGACATGGGTGAAAAAGGGTTTGTTGCCACAGAAGAAATTATCCAGCAAGTAATGGATTTACGTGAATGTGACGAAGATGAAGCAAAACGCTTCGTAGCTTTGGGAGTACATTTAGGATGTACATTCGGTGATTTGAATGATACATTTGAAGAATGTTCCTATGGTGAACAACTATACTGTGCAAATGGTATTGATTATTATATTGGCACAGAAGATGAACTGACCAATATAGCTAGTGATAGAGTACATAATGATGATGAATACGCGTATTTATGGCGTGAAGCTGTGGCGGCTCAAAGAACTACCGATTCGTTGAGTGATTGGTTGAATTCAATCATAAGTGAGGATGGTTGGTGCTCGGTACTTAATTCTTGGGATGGACGGTATGAAGAATATAAGATTGCTGAGGAATATATTTGTGTTTGTAGGTCATAAATTGTCATGGAATACATGCTTGTTACGGACAAGGTGAAATCAGTGGCAATAAACGATGATTAATATGGGACATAAAAAGACGATTGATTATTGGAGACACCCAACCAAAAGGGAAATCAAGTTCGGTGAGGGAGCTATTCATTGGTTAACAGTGGATATTGAAAAAGTTCAGAAGCCAGACGGAAGTTTGAAGAAATGGTTTATTCATACAGACGGACTAAGGTACAATCGACCATAGTTAAAGTGATGTCTGTAAAGCAAAGGCTGTTCTAACAAAATAGAGCAGCCTTTTGTGTTAAACAATGGTTAAAGTGGACAACTATTCACACCATATAAAACAATAAAATCTATTCACATTAAAACAGTAATAAATATGCCATTGAAAATTGAGAATATCAAGTTGGCAGGAACCAAGTTTGATGGTCGCGCTAAGTTGTCCCCAGAACAACGTCAGGCTATTCAAATTTTGGCCCGTGAAGGATATAGCCAAAGAAGGTTGGCTGCTATGTTCAATGTTAGCAAGCGGCTTATACAATCTATACTATCTCCTCCTGTTCGCAAGCACTCTAAACAATATCCAACAGAATATTGGACAGAGTTAAAACGGAAGTGTCGAAAAAAGAAAATTGATTTATATAAAAATGGAAAGATCAAGTTTAATAACAAGCTGAAAAATAAATGAAACGCAAGCGTATCAAGTATGTAGCTAACATTGATTTTGGCTATCGTTCAATTACTGATGCAAAGCAATATATAAAAATATTCTTGAAATCGCTTCTTTCGCAAATAGGGTTACAACTAGGAATAGACTATATCGTAACAGCTAATCATTTGCGAATTAGACATGTGAAAAATATTACAGGAAAAATAACTACCACACTTAAAGAGATATTCCCAGTATTCAATTTTTATTGGAAGACTCCAAGACTATTGGTGTGGTTCTAGAATCAATATTAATAATAATTTACAAGTATGGAAAAGCATTCTATTTCGGTTTTAGGAGCCGACAAGAAACAGTATGAAATCGCAGATTTCAGAGCAAGAGGTATGAATTATACTAATGCTATTGGCATTATCGTAACAACAGAATTTATGAGCCGTATTTTGGCGTTTGACACCTGGCAAGAACGATGGGGAAACACCGATAGGGTCTTGACTGAAGAACAGAATGAATCCGTTGCCATGCAAACTTTCTCCGGTTTGGACCTAACCAAACGTATTGTAGAAGGACAGGCTGGTATTGACGGAATGACTGCTGCCAAACGTTGTTGGAACTATCAAAAAGGTGGCTTCCAGTGGTATTTGCCTTGTTTGATGGAGCTAGGAGTTCTTTGCGCATATCGTGATGAGATAAACAAAGCAATGAAAGAAATTGGATGTCCCGATGAATGTTTACTTCCTACAGAAGATTCTGATGAAACTTGGGTTTGGAGTAGCAGTGAGGGCAGTCAGGGCGGCAGCTGGTTCGTGTTCTTTAGTAATGGCTACTCCGGCAACGGCAAGTACGGCAGTGGCATGGTGAGAGCGGTTGCAGCATTTCAGCCTTCGCCGAGCCTGTTGACAGGCGAGGCAAAAAGTAACGATTGTCTGCATAGTGACGAAGCTCTTATAAACATGTTACGTGAACGTGGTTATAAAGGCGAATTGACTAAGACCTTGACTATTTAATATTATCGCCACCCATATTTGATATGGTATGGGTGGCAAAATATTCTTTAACAGCATGGAAACATTTGAAAAGATTATAGAACAATACACACAAAGCGAAGTGTGTATGGGAGAATTGTTAGCTAATATTTCGGCAGATGGCATGTCTATTGAAGACGCTTTTGAATTGTATATAAAAGCTATGAATTATGCTGAAAAAGATGAATTTTATCAATTAGCTGACAGAGAAGTGAAATTATTAACAGCTAAGAATGAAGATGACAAACAGCCATTAAAACAACTGTTAGATTCGCTAAGCATATCTTGATATAATTGAATATGAATAAATACTATTTTGTAAATATAGGTGCGGAGGTAATATGGCATCCTGTAAATAGTGACGAGAAGAAAGTTATGCAAGTGTGCACCTCTGCTCCTCATCCGGTTGAAAATGACACATTAGTTTCTCTAATTTTTTCTGATAAAAAGGGGAACGTAAAAGTAAAGGCCGTCGAATTAACTCCAAAATTGACTGACTTCAATCAAGGGTACTGGTGTGCACTTCAAGATGCAGTAAGTAATGGTGCCTCTGATACGGTTATTCAGGAAATGCTACGCAGTGCCGGATTTACATACTGGGAATGTTACTGGCATATACAAAATTCTGATTTTCAGTCAGAAAAAATATGGTCGATTATTCGTGGAATGTTTTGCCAAAATCCAGATTATATTGATTGGAATGGTGCTGATTATCCAATAAAAACGGTAGTAATCTTTGAAAATACTCCTGATGAAGAAAAGGTGACTGTATCTATCGAGCGATTAGCGCGACAATTATTAGATGATATGGGTAATTGGAGTACACGAGAAGCAGAATCTGTAGATGAACAGATTTATTTCTATCTGGATGAAGAGACCTTTAACATGCCTGATGAAGATATTGTAGAATACTTGAAAAAACAATGAAATTACTTTATATAGATTTATTTTGTGGTGCCGGTGGAACCAGCACAGGGGTAGAAAAAGCCCGTTTAGAGAACGAACAATGCGCTAAGGTAATAGCATGTGTAAATCATGATAAAAATGCGATTGCAAGTCATGCTACTAATCATCCGGACGCTCTTCATTTTACAGAAGATATTCGTACACTAAATTTATCTCCTTTAGTTTCCCACCTACAAAAATGCAGAGCTGAATATCCTGAAGCATTGATAGTTTTATGGGCTTCGTTGGAATGTACTAACTTCTCGAAGGCTAAAGGTGGTCAACCACGAGATGCAGATAGTAGAACACTTGCAGAGCACTTGTTTCGGTATATTGAGGCTATTAACCCAGACTATATTCAAATTGAGAATGTAGAAGAGTTTATGTCATGGGGAGATTTGGATGAGTATGGTAAACCCATTAGTCGTGATAAAGGTAAATCTTATTTGAGATGGTTGGATAACGTAAGGTCTTATGGCTACAAATTTGAATATAAAATATTAAATTCAGCAGACTATGGAGCTTACACTTCCAGGAAGAGATTTTTCGGAATATTTGCGAAAGGGAGTTTACCTATTGTTTTTCCGGAGCAAACCCATTCTAAAAAGCCAGACCAAAAATTAAAGAACTGGAAGGCAGTACGAGATGTGTTAGACTTTGATGATGAAGGAAAAAGTATTTTTGGTCGCAAAACACCTTTAGTAGATTCTTCTTTATTAAGAATTTATGCAGGACTTATTAAGTTTGTAGCAGGTGGAAAAGATGCCTTCATGGTTAAGTATAACTCAATGAGTAAAGCTGGAAAGTACAATGCTCCGGGAGTTGATGATCCATGTCCAGTAATATCTACTCAAAATCGACTTGGGGTTGCTTGCATAAATCGTTTAAATATCCTAACCGGAAAAGCATTTATTTCTGTTCATTATGGAAATGGATTTTGTAAATCTGTAGATGAACCAGCACCAACCGTAACAACAAAAGACCGATTTTCATTAATTTCTTCTGTATTTATTGACCAACAATACGGGAACAGTAAGCCTTCTTCGCTGGATAAACCACTAGGCTGTATCACTGTTAATCCCAAATATAGTCTTGTAAGCTGTAAACCTTGGATTTTAGATACAAATTTTAAAAATGTCGGCACAAGTATAAATCAACCGGCACCAGTAATTACTGCAAACCGTAAATGGCATTACTTGATGAATCCTCAATTCAATTCTGCTGGCGGATCAGTAGATAAACCTTGTTTTACGTTAATTGCTAGAATGGATAAGATGCCACCATATTTAATTGAAGCATCTAGAGAGGGAGATCTACCTAGCTTTATTAAGATGTTTTCAGGAGGACTGGTATATGAGATATACGACACAGATACCGATGTAATGAAAAAAATAAAGGAATTCATGGCCATGTACGGAATTTCCGATATAAAAATGAGAATGCTAACGATTCCAGAGTTGAAACGTATTATGGGATTCCCGGAAGATTATATGCTAATAGGAACAAAAGCAGAACAGAAAAAGTATATAGGCAATGCTGTAGAAGTTAATATGGCACGAGTTCTTTGTGAGGCATTATGTAAAATATTAGTAACAACGCAACGTAAGGTTGCATAATTTAACAACAATAATATGGAAAATTTAAAATTTAATGTTGGGGATAATGTGAAAATTGTCTCTAATGATTTGCAACCGGCAATGGTTGGTAAAATTGGTCGAGTAAAGAAAGTGTATCCGTCATTTTCTGAAGATTCAGATAACAATATTCAGCCTTCTTACTTTTATCGCGTTGAAGTTGGAGGAGCTGTTTTAAAAGGAATTGCAGCAAGCAGTGATCTGGAAAAAGTATAGAAAAATGATATGAAAAAATACCGAGTGACGATTGACCTGGATGCTTTTGAAATAGTGGTTTCGGCTAATAATAAAGCCGAAGCCAAAAGAAAAGCTATCGAGAGACTTCAAAGAAAGAAGATCACTTCCCTGATTCGTAAATCTTGGCCTGACAATAAGAAAGAGGTGTATGTTGATGAGGAATAATTTGAGAATCAAAAGGAGATATGAGCAAAGATAATATTACAGAGCCTGTGAATACATGGGATAATTTCTATCAAAGTCGTGTCTGTAACGACAGTTATGTGAATGTCTTTTGTAAAAAATATAACCGGTTTATAGAAGAAATAATTATCAATATACAACAAATATCCTACGACCTGAAAGCACCCCTTATCTTAAAGGAGGAAGGATGTGGAATAGGTACTGTAAGCCTTGCTATTTCGCAAATAGGAGAGAGGTTGTTTAATTATTTTGGATTAACAGGTGCTTCTGATGCAAAGAAAATTTCAAAAGTTATCTTCTCTGACATCAATATTCCTATGTTGGAGCTATGTTGCAAGAACACACTCTCAATATCCACGGATAATTACTTAGGAAAAGTCCCATTGTTTTATGTTAAAGAGAATATTTGTGAACCTAAGTTTTTTGAATCATCTACAGTAGTGGTAACACATGGGGTCTTGGAACATTTTTCTGATGTAGATATAACAAGAATCATGTCAACATATAACAATGATAAGGTTTTGTTTCAAGCTCATTATGTTCCAACTAGCCAATACACGTCCCCTTCTTTTGGAGACGAACGTTTGCTGCCTACAGATTACTGGATCACATTAGTAAAACCGGATTATTATCTTCTTGATAATAATGGTAAAGATTTGTATATGTTTAAAACTAAACCGGCACCGACAAGAAGATAAGAGAGTCTATAAATGATAAATTTTGAGAACATGGCAACTAATGTTAATAATGCGGAAAGATTAAGAAGTTATTTTCTTTCTCACAAACAAAGGGAAAATATTATCAATGTATGTAGAGCACGCCCAAATTGGGACGGTTGTGACTATTGTGACTTATATTCAGGTTCAGGGCTTCCATGTTGGAAGCAAGATGATAAACATAATTGTTGCAAATTAGAGGAAGTCAAAACAAAAAACAAGAATGTATGAAAGAAAAATCAGAAACAAAAGATTTAGCAATGACACCTAAAGAACAGGAAATGGATTTGCGTAGATGGTGTGTGGAAGTATCGGTGAAAATCTGTGATAAAGAATCCATCATTGAAGTTGCCGAAAAACTGTACAAATGGATTACACAATAGAAAATGACGTAAAGTCAGGTAGCAATAGTTGTGCACGCCCTGACTTTAAACATTAGTCTAATTCAAAAACAACATGTCCTTTACCAGCAGCAGCTATGTTAATTAGCTCTGATGTTAATTTGCATCCTGCATTGGTACAAATGAGAGTTACGTTATTCTTTGACGCAGCCATAGCAATGTTGATTAGTTCTGAAGTTAGTTTTGATTTACAGTTAATCTTTACACTTCCACCTGCGTTGAGGATGTTGATAATTTCACTAGTTAATTTCATAAACAATAATTTTTTAAATTCGACAGTTGTAAAAGTAGTAATAAAAAACAAAGGGCGCATCCATTTCAGCAATAATTTTAAAATTCGACACTTTATTTTTATTAGGGTGTGCTCTTTAACTAATAAATGTATAGAAATGAAGATAAGAATAGGAAAATCTTTTGATAAAGAAACAAATGAAGTCTTTTATCAGCTACAATTTAAATTGGATGGAGAACGGACCTATAACGCATATTCTTATGATGTTTTTAAAGAGGAATCTGACGCAAAAGAAGCTCTTAACAAACATCTAAATGGTGAACGTGAATACACTTATTTTGTGAGTGCTGAAAAAGTTAAAAGAACAATCAAAGGGAACCGCGTAGATGTGAAAAAAGTATTAGCATTTCATGTTATGTCAGCTAAATCAGATTTACCAGGTTCTCGTATCTGGGTGAAAATTAACTAATAAAAAGATAGTAATAAATATGGGAACATTTATTTTTAGACTATGCATTGATAATACACTTTGCTTAGTTACCGCTTTTGATAAAATAGAAGCAGAACACATGTTGGAGAAAAACAAAGGCATCATCTCAAAGGCCGAGTATTATTTTGTTGGGGTAACGAGCGGGGTGATTACTATTAGTAAAGATGGAAATTTAACTTATTAAATATCGGAAATGAGTAAAAAGAGATTTACAGATGACCGTAAACAGCTTTTAATACGGTATAAGATAGATGAAAAAGGATGTGTTTCTTTTATAGACCCCTGCTGCGATGAAATTCCAATTTGCCTTTTCGGTAAAATAATGGAAGCTATATCAAATGTAGAACAAGAATGGAACTGTAGAATTGCTAATAAGGTCGACTCTCTTCTGCCTAATATTACATTCGAGAAACCAACACTCAGATAAGAATAAATATGAAATTCTGTGATTTACCGATTGAAACCCAACAACGATTAAATTGCGAACGATTGAATTTACATAATCGTTCAATTAATAGTGCATACGAAGTGCTATTGTATAATCAACCTGGTACTCGTTATTTTCATGCAAGACGTCATCAAAATTCGTGGTCTGATGATAAAGGTAACTATATGCCGTTTGGAGGTGGTTCTGAATGGACGCTGCAATATGGATGTATAGGTTTCTCTCGTAAGAAACAAGTAATGGGTTACGATTATGAATTATGTCGTGGCAAGACCTATTCTAAGTCTGCAAATGGGACAATTATTCCAGCTTCCGTAAAAACAAAGAAGGAAGTTTTGAGTATAGCAAAAGCGATTGGAATATTGAAAACATTGGTTTAATTAAAGTTGATATACAATATGGGTAAAACAATAGTTAATGAAATCGAGAAATGTACACAATGTCCGCATTGTACAATTCTTCCAGACCCAGAACCGTATGATTGGTTTTGTGACGATGACGTAAAACTCTTCTGTGAAAAATTAAAAAGGACAGTAGCCGCTGCACTTCGACCCTACGAAAGTGACGAAGTTGATATTCCCAGTGATTGTCCTCTGGAATAAAATATAATAATAAGAAATATGAACGAAACATTGGAACAACAAATTAAACGTCTGGAATTCTGTCGTGATTGCATTGACCAGTCTTATAAAGCTGGGAGAGATGAATACAATCGCCTTGAACGGATGATTGAAGAATTGAAAGAAAAACAAAAATAAGAAAACACATAGAAGAAAGAAATGATTATGGAAGTAAATAATGGAATAATAATTAATGGAGTTTTGCATGAGTTTGTCATACCGAGCGAATCCCCTTGTTTAGAGTGTTCTTTAAAGAATGAGTGTGGTACTTATTTAGGTGATAGGTTGTATTCAGATCCATGCGATGTTTTTAATTCATGTAGTGGAATATTTGTAATACGTGCCAAAGTAAAGATAGAAACGGAGGATTAACTATGGGATTTACAACACCTGTGTTTATACTCAAAAACACACCGGAGCTTCGAGATAAGTTAGTTCGTTTAGGGTATAAAATAGGATATGAAAGGTATATAAACGATGATTTTTTAGCGACAGACAATGATGAGATGTTTGGAATTGATGTTCCATATCCTCCTGAACAATGTAATGGGTATATTCATTGCGGAACTAATGAGGCTTTGTTCCTTGCCATAGCCGCATTGAGAGACGATACTGACGATTCACAATGGTTTGTATATCCTCCTGAAAATATTTGGTTTATATGCGATGACGATGACATCAATTATGCACGAGAAAATATTAAAGATAGTGTACAGGCGGCATGGTTCCATTGTAGTCATAAGGCAACGGTGAAAGAGCTTATAGAACATTTTAAATCTGTTTAGAGAAATGAGTTATGATTTTTTAGGAGACATAGATCGAATAGGCATGGATGCCTACAAGCAAGGTGAAGAAGATGCCAAGAAAAGAGCTATAGAAATTCTGGCTTCTGTTTTAGAGAATTGGGTACATGGTGGTGATGCAGACTGTATCATTGCCGAATTTGAAGAAGAACTAATGAAAAAATGATAACGATATGGCACAGTTTACAACACAAGTTGCAACAAGCATAGAGCAGTCGCAACAATTAATAGAGCTAGGTGTAAAACCTGAAACAGCAGATTTGGTATATCGCTGTACAAAATCAAGCACTGATTCATTGGAATGGGAACTACAATTGTGTCCACCATCACTGGAAAACATAGACAACAATGACATTCCAGCATGGAGCTTGGTCCGGTTACTTGAACTGCTTCCTTATGAGATTCCTTGCGACCGACCAAATGTTCTTCACCATCCAGAATTGATTAAGTATGAGGATGGGTATAACTTCTCCGTATGTAGATATACCGTAGATTGTTTTGCTGGTACTCCTATCGAGAACAGCCCTTTTGACAGTTGTGTGTCTATGATTAAGTGGCTTATTGCAAAAGGGTATTTTAGCAAAGAATTTTTGCTATGAGAAGAATGCCTTTTACTCTTATGGATGATCCATGCTATCATCCATTCTGCAAGTTCCCGGAAGAATATTACTGGAGGATGCCTTTATGGAAAGACAGGGACAAGGTTAATTCACGTACATTTTTAGGATGGTGTATGCGAGTAATAGAAAAGGTGTACTTAGCAATGCAAACAGAGCCAACCATTCTACAAACTCCTCCTTCTTTGATAAACCGGTATGTACCTCCGACACCAGAGCATCTTTATTCAATGCAGATAATAATTCCTTCTCGACCTCTTGCCTATGACGTTCAAGAAGAATTGCGTAGTTGTATAGAGTTACGCCAGCTGTACTCACACCAATGGTCAACACGACTGTCAGACAAAGAAATACCACGCGGGTACATAGCGGTTCTTGAAAATTATCATGGAGGGAAACTAATATCCCGTATAGGCTTGCGCTGGCTACGAGTACACCCTGCCAAAATTCTGATCTTTTCTGAAAAGCTTTAAAAGACAGTTTACTGTTTTCTTTGTGGTTGTCTTCGTAATATTTATTAGGTGTTTTGTACATGATAAAAATATTTATTTCAAATAATAGTAGCCAACATGATATTCATTATCATAGTTGGCTACAAATTTAATAATAATGTGTATAATCGAATATAATCGTATTTAAATAAATGAACAAAGAAAGGAAAGGTAGATTCAACGATGTTATTAGTTCCCTGGAAGAAGCGAAGGGAGAACTGGAGGACATCTTAAATGAAGAACAAGACTCCTACGATTCTCTCCCAGATGGATTACAAATGTCTTCCAGAGGAGAAAAGATGCAGGACTACATCTGCTTGATGGAGGACTGTATAAGCAAGATAGATGAGGTCGTTGGGTTTGTGGAGGAGAAAATAATAAGGAAAAAATAAGTATTATTTGTGTATATCAAATGCATTGCTTATTTTTGTTGTAGTATTAAATTATAAGAACATGAATAGACAAGAATTTTGCCAAATAATTGCAGATATACGAAAGCAATCTACCATTAAAATGAAAGATGTTTGTTTTCAAATGGGGGTTATGCCTACTGCTATATATCGTTTAGAAAAAGGAAGTAGCAATTTTGAGATGGGGAATATGATGTCGTATATTAAAGCACTACAGCATATTCTTGTAATTGAGAACGGCCAACATTCATATCGTATAAATGATGCACAAGAATTAGGAAGTATATTAGCATTAATTCGTAAAGAAAAAGCAATTTCACAGAGAGCTTTGGCTGAAAAAACTGGTTTTGTGTATTCTACAATAGTTAAAATTGAATCTAAAAAATCAATTATTAGTATAGACACAATGCTTAAAATAGTAGATGTTTTGGGCTATACAGTTAAAATAGAAAAAAAATAATTGCTATGGTTGCGTTCATTTGTGTTATTATTTGGATTATTATAATGTTGGTACTAATGTTTCCATTTGGGTTATTAGAGAATCCCCAAAAACGGTTGTCAAAAGGAAATAGTGCGATAGTTATTATAGTAGGAGCAGGCAGTGCCATTTTATTGGACTATATGTATAACGAACATTATGAATTACTGTATAAGTTTTTCTTAGCTATTGGGGTAATTGGTGTCGTTATTTATGCTTTGGGTATATCGTTTTTTAGAACTAAAAGATGATTGTCTGGTAATAAGAGCTGGCATATTATTTATGATTTCAATACCTTTTTCATAACCGTATTTCTTCTTTTTTTTCTATTCTATAGAAAACAATTTTAAGAAGATAGTATGGAAAAAGAGTTGCATACAAACGAAAGTAACAATATAGATATACATTCAACTTCTTTAGAAAGAAAACTTTCATTGGCGTTGCATAAAAGATACCCCGTTATATGGGCAGCAGATAATATTCAGGAATTGGTATTAGATGATAAAGCAACAGTTGAGAATGTATATGACGTACTGGCAGAAATCGAGGATAAGTGCGTGCATTTATCAAAACTCATAAATATAGAATTTAATCCTTCCAATGTTCAGAAATTGGAAGAGGAATATGGGGTACAAATTTCTGAACATTGGAAAAATTACGCTCTAAATGTAATAAATAATTTTGCAGGAGAGGTGCTTGCTTTTGCGATGCAGGCTTCTTCTGTGCGTTAGTCTTCTGGATAGAAAGCAGGTTTATGTCGGTCGTTGATATACATTATTACAACTTTTATAGCTTCTTCTACATGATATTCGGGAATACCGTTCTTGAAAGTTGAAAAAAGTTGTCTATTGGCAGAAAGATAGGTGCAACACCCATCCCAAATACGTGTTGCGATATAAGAGTCGTTTTCATGGTTGATTCGTCTTCCAATAACTTTACTTAACAATTCAATTTGCTCTTTTTCTTTTATGTTCATAGTATCAATTGTTTTTAATCACAAATATATAAAATCATTGATAATTGAGCACAATTGTGGTTAATAAATTTTTCAAAATAAATCCAATAACATAACCATTCCCCTTTTTTCATTCTATTCTATAGAAAATAATAAAGAATATGGAAGAATATGGAAGAACCTAAAAATGCAAAATTATTTTTGGCATTAAAAAGTAGATATGCCTTACACAATACCGACCGTTTGGTAGAGTTCATATTGGATGATCAGAAGACATCTTTTGACTTTATTACTGAAATTATTCCCCAAATAGAAGAAGAGAATAAAAAAGCTCCTAAACTTTTCAAGGTAACTGTTGATACAGACATTCTGGAAAGGTTACGTGCAAAACAAACATGTAAGGGGAAATACCCCCTTAATGATGCGAATATAGCAAATGAAGTAAGGCTGATAGAAGTATATCTAGCAGATAAGGTTTGGGACCTTGTTGGACTAGCCTATATGGACCAACGCTAAAATTCTATTATATTTCCAGCTATTTTAGGGTTATCAATCATTTTCTGAGATAATTCTAACGCTTTATCAATATGATATTGAGGAATTCCATGTCGGCAAGATTCAAAAAAAACTTGCGGACATGTGGAAACGTATGTTTGGCACCCAACCCAAATTCTCTCTTTTTCATAAGGGGTTACTTCAGGGCCAAAAGCTCTTGTTACAAATTTTACTAATAACTCAATGAGGTCTTGCTTTTCTTTTGTATTCATTGTATCATCAATTGGTTTGATTGCAAAAATACACCAATATCATAACTATTTTTCTGTTTTTCTTATCTAAGCTAATCCTATTAGAATAAATGCTGCAACAAATTTGTAATTAAAAAATAAATTATTACCTTTACCAGACAAATTGGAAATGATTTTGTACATTGAACAATCCTGTTAATTATGTTAGTCTGTGTAATTAATTCATAATAAAAATAAAATAAGCTATGTACCCACACGATAATATTTTTAGTATTTATTACAATATAGGGAAACGAACTCCATTCTTGGTTAAACGATGTGAGTTAGGATTAGCACGTTCATCCAGCGAGGAAAGACGTATTGATCCAAATCAAGATAGAACCTTCTTAGTCGAAACTGTAAAGCCGCGTGGCAAATATGGTAAGGCTTATGGCAAGTGTTTTGTAAATGGTAAGCCTGATGATACATATAGGCAGGAATGTTATCCAAATATCAAAGACGAAGAAATCCCTTGCGCTGGATGTGGAGAATGGGTTTTGATTGATGTTCCCGGTGTATCGCTTAATGAAATATTTCCCATTCATAAAGCGGATGAAATACTTATGTTTGGTAAATATAAGGGGAAAACTTTTGGTGACATTTATAAGATAGATTATCAATATCTTCATTGGCTAGAAAAAACAGACAGGCTTTTCAAAGTTGATTTTGAGGAGCTTAAACAATTATACCCAGATGTCGAAAAACAGGAAGATATATCTATTGCAGACCAAGTAATTGATTTTGGGAAATATAAGGGACAAAAGTTTCGTGACATTAAAGATGATATTTCTTATCTTGAATGGCTTGTCTCAATAGACAAAATATCTATTGAAGATTTTGAGTTGTTGTCCACGATATAATACCATACAGTTTTGGCTATAAACACTTTTAACACCCATATTTATATGAATAAATTTTTATGCTCTCTTGTATTTGTGCTTTCTTTTTCTTCAGTCCATGCACAATCTAATGATTCACAAAAGGAAATACAAACACTTGTCCAGAGAGTCGATTCTCTTGAACATGAATTGTCATACCTTAAATTGACTTATGAATTAAATACACTTAATTCCGACATAACAATGTTTTCAAACGAGGTGTACACCAAATCTATCGCAATTCAATTAGACCTCTATAATCGAAATTTTAATTCCAAATTAGGTGATGCGTATCAACAATATTATGAAACATGCCAACGTAAGAAACAATCAATTTCTGAACTCATTGAAGCTAAGAAAACATTATACTTAATTAAAGTTATAACATATCCTTATTCCGAGAGTGAACTAAAGACGTTAAAGGCAAGTTATAACGTAATTAATGATGCGTATGACTCGTTAGGGAAATCAATGGAGTTACTGGAAATTGTTATTGATACATATAATAAGTTTTTGTAACTATTTAATTTCGGCTTATTCGATAAGTTGTGGAATTCCGAAATTGGTGTTAAAAAAGAATTTTGTCATTCTGGTGTAATAACTAAAAATAACAACCATTCTTTTTCCATCTTTCCTATTCTATAGAAAACTGTAGTTGTCAATATCAGTACTTTGGTATCTGGTATTGTATCTATTTAATATGATATTGTTATAGACTAAAATTTTGTTATATGAAAGCTATTATTGAAGCAAAAAAATATAGGGACACTGATTCTTCGTATATTGTTGTCGAGATACGTTTTTTGTGTGTTCCTATATTTTATTATAAAAAGCAATGGGCTTGTTAGTCGATTTTTACGAAAGCATTTATATTTCCTGTTATTGTAAGATATGCTCCTTGGGTATGACTCCAGTACACTGCGGTTAAATGTTCATTGTCTATTTTATCTATAACAACCATCTTTATAGGATCAATGGCATTGACAATTTTTACGCTGTCTCCAATTTCTATATTCATAATGATAAATATTTATTAATCGTTTCAGCAAAGATACTGCTATTTATTGATAATTGAATACAATTGTAGCCAATTAATTTTCCCAAAATGTACTTGGTTTTCTAAACTAATCCCATCCAGTTCCAACTATTACTTAAAAAAGGTCGGAGATATGTTCTCCGGGCATACAGATAAAATTCATCAATTTGCAGAGTCTTTCTGACTCCTTTTGGTTAGTCCTGCAAACCTTGCGATGGCGGCTGAGAAAATATCATAAATCAGGGTGGTATAATTGATCCATGATATTCCAGGTGCATCGACAAGGTTTGCTACTAAAAGGGCAACCAGCATGACTAATCTTACCATGTTGGTTGCAAAATTACATAAATTGTTGATAATCGTATATAATCATTTATAAATATGACAAAAAACAAATTATCTATTGCGCCTCCAGATAAGAAGAAGACTTTGGAGGCGTTTTTTCGTTATTATGAGTTAAGCCGTTTATTGTTCGGTCAAAAGCAAAACGAAATATATGATGTCACAGACATTCCGAAAACAAATAAGTTTTATGAGTTAGCGAAAGAAATAGCTAAACAATTAGAAATTGACTGGGAAAATATGACACATGAAGAAAGTAATCGTGTTATGTTGGCCTTATTGGAAGATTCATTTAATCTTATACGTGATATTGAAGACTCCAAATCTATAATCCTTCAAACTAAAATAGTGATAAAGAAATGAGTGATGCACAGATTTATGACTTGTATGCTCAAAAGATTTCGGATATAACCAATATTCCATATCCTTATATTATTGCATTGAGAGATAATGGTTTGTTGAATCAGAAAGAAGCAAGAGATAAGTTAATCCGACATGATTATTGGAAATTGATGAAAACAAACAAATTCACACATAACCAGATACTTGAAAAACTTTCTGGTATATATGATGTCAATAAACGTAAAATTTTATATGCGATAAAAGTTAAACCCAAGCGCGTATATTATTGTAGGCAATGTGGACTCCAGTTATCGAAAGTCAAATACATGCGGAACGATGGTATATGCGATAAGTGTATTTCTAAACAAATAAAATTATAAATTATGGACAATCTGTACATTGAAGCGTATAAGTTCTATAAGAATGACTACGCACATGGTTTAGTATTATTTCATATCCAATCTCATTTTGAGGCTTATGAAGATGATGCTATTCAACTGGGGGCAGTACTGAATCTCCCAGTATATCTGCAAGAAGGCGTGAAATTCTGTAGTTTCCCGGATTATGAACTTGAAAACACCTTGTTGTTCCTTGTACAGATTGGTATCTCGGTTAAGACTATAGAATATCGAGATGAAAATGGGGTATTCGCAATACCAAAAGTGAAACAAATTTTGGATGATATTGAAGCTGATTATTGACATTTTCGATATACTAATAGTGATTTTTGTAAATATCTGTAATATAGTCAATTATATTAAGTATTATATTTAGTTTTATATATAGCTAATCTATTGTATAACAGTTGATTAAATATAAAATAATTAATAAATTGATGTCATAATTTAAAACAAAGTCGTACCTTTGCCTCACCATCTTAACAAAATAGTTGGTGAGGCTTTTATATGTAAACAAAAATCATAGGAATATGGATAAGATAAAAACAAAATTGAAATTTATTAAGTCAGACCGTACAGAGTCATGGGTAGGATTTGTTTCTATCAATACTAAAACCGGTTACATTAAGGGCGTTAGAGAAGACGCAAAGGGTCCTAAAAAAGTATGTATTGTAACACATGAGCTAGAGCCAATTATTGAGCCGAATGTGCTTTATGATGTACAAATGGTTCCTATGAAAAATGAAAAGGCTGGATACATCGTTGTAGCAGCGGAACCACATGCTTTTGATGCAAAGATTACTTCTACAGTTGTAAAGAACGCTGTGTATTTAGTGGAAGTAAAGTTCGGAAACAAGACAATCAAATACGATCCGCTGGATGGGGTCAAAGATTCTGTTCGTACTATTGATGGGGTTGTAGAGGAACTGTCAAAACGTAAAGACATCAAAAATCTATTGCTGGTAATTGATGATTTCTGTAAGTCAGCAAACATTGTATTAACCGCATTCCAGAACGATGGTCATTATGTCGCAGCAAAAAAAGTTCTCAAAAAGTAGAAAACCTAAGCTTCCGAGAAAAAGAAAAAAGGCTTGTATAAAAGCACAAGGACGTGCTTCGTATTATAGCACTGTTAATCTTGCTAAAGTAGAAGGAGAGTGGCCTTGTAAATTTTGGGTTAATTCGACAGTAGAAATAAAACCGGTAATGATAAATGGTGCTGTGGCTCTTATTCCCACACCCGCTCAATATTGGTAGAATATGATAGAAATTCCAGTAGAGGGAATAGCTACAGACGCAGCTCATTCCACGAAAAATAAAATAACAGAGTTTCAGGGGATAGATTTACGGACCGGTAAGCGGATCTTTTATCAGAACCTGGGTAATAAAACGGTGAATATTGGTGAGTTCTTAGGTGTTGTTGAAGCAGCAAAATATATCATAGAAAATGATTATTCTCCCAGAATTATCTATACAGATAGTATAACAGCTATAGCTTGGTTTCAAAATAAAAAAACAGCATCCAAGAAGAAATGCAAAGAACTTCAGAAAGCCGAGATATTTCTTAAAGCTCTTGCATGGGATGTTGATACAATTGAAGTCAGACACTGGAACAACAAAGAATGGGGTGAGACCCCTGCTGATTTTGGAAACAAATGAAAATAAATACAATATGAAGATTAAATTTCGCGTTGGTAATAAGAAAGTTAAAACTTTATGGCTCTTATTCCAATTTCTCTTTTGTATATATTTCTTCGTAATGGCCATTACGGAAGTATATCAAAGCTGTAGTATTGATTATACTTGGACAACTTTGAGTATATATGTTAGTGGAAGTGAGATAACTTGTGTACTAATATTAATGGGGCTGTTATTGAGTTTTTGCACTATCTTATCAAGCATGGCTGATTTCTTATCAATCTTAGCTTGTTGGGTGCGTTATTTTACGACAAAGAAAAACTGTGCCGCCAACCACGACACAGAGTTAGATGCAAAATAATCAATTGAAAGTATAGGACACTGCTGTTGATTACAAGTTAAACAAAGACATTAAACGCTCTATTCCTTTTAGGATGCAGGATAAATTGAGCAATCTGACATTAAAGTAAGTTTCGGTGTGTTTTACCTCAACTTGATTGGATTTAATGTTTGTCTTAGTTCTCTTTGCTTCAATATTCACAAGGCAGTGCTCCTTGCTTTTAGTTACCATTGCAAATACAAAGTTATGTATTTTGAACTTACAAACAGTAGAATCTCCTAATTAAATTAATTATAATATGAAAGAGCAAATCATATCTGAAAGGGCAAATATTATTGCCAATTTGAGACAATTGGTTCAGTCCTTAGTGGAGTTGAATATGAGAGCTAAAACACACGTGTCTTCCAATAAGGCAGACATTAAGAAATTGAGAAAAGACAATAAAGAGTTGGAGAAGATGAAAATCCGAAACTCATTCTTTATCCGGATTTTTTCTTTGTTCTTTAAGTCTTGATAAGATGATGCCGCAATGGTGGAATTGGTAGACACGATGGACTTAAAATCCATTCGTCCGAAAGGACGGTGCAGGTTCGACTCCTGTTTGCGGCACAATGACATAAGTCAACAAGAGTTCTTTGAAATATACCAAACTTAATATGCGATGAAAAAGTATATAGAACAATTCTTTTTTATGATAGCGGTCTTATTCATAGGCAATAGAGTATTCAATCATGTTGACGCTTGGTTGGGAATTGCTATATGTTTTGGGGTTTGCTATCCAGTTATTAACATCATTAAATTAATTATCAAAAAACATGAAAACGAAGATTAAGTTTATGTTGGTTGCTCTTATGGCAACAGTGATTTTTTCATCTTGTGAGCGTGTTGCTCCTAACTATGCCGGTGTCCTTATGGAGAATTATGGTAAGGAAGGTAAAGAAGATTTTAAGATTGTATCCGGAAAAGTTTCCACATGGGAATGGGGAACAGAGTTGTTTCAGGTGCCATTGTTTGAACAGCGTGGAGGATTTCAGAAATCAGTTACCCTAAAAGCTGCTGACAATACAGAGTTCAATGCTACTCCGTTATACTCATATAGAGTTATCAAAGACAAGGCAATTGACGTTGTTTTTGATAATAAACATATCGGAAACGGAGATGGATTTATGAGATCTTTGGAAGACAATATTCTGGAACCACGTATTTACGACCTTATTAAAGAAGAAAGCCGGAAATATAAAACAGATACACTTATGGCTGATGGGGGTTCTTTAGCTTTTGAGAAGAAGCTGGAGGATATTGTTAGGGCGGAATTTAAAGATAGAGGATTGGACCTGAAGTCATTTTCAGCCCAATTAGAATTTAGTGATCGAGTCCGGGAAAAGATTGATAATAGAAACGAGGTTAACACTAATATTTCCGTTATTGATCAGAAAATCGAAGAGCAGAAAAAGCAAAACGAACTGGAAAGATTAAAAACCGAACAGGCTCTTATCACATCGAAAGGGTTAACTAAAGAAATTCTATATAAACAGTTTATTGATAAATGGGACGGAAAAACACCGCTGTATGGGGTAATTCCAGAATTTCTGAAGATGACGAATTAAAACTCATAAATAAATTGGAAAGAGGAGGGGTGCGATCCATGTAGTTTCCAACTTTGGTTTCGCTGGGATGGCTGCATGGGTTGTTAAGAAGCATCTTGGAAAAATGTTTTGCACCCCTTTATTCCTCTGGATGGAAATTATGTAAAATGCTTGAATGCCTGTGAACCGATCGTATTTCACATTCCAAATGGCAAGAAAGCTCAATTGTTGTTTTTACGTCCTACGGACGGCTTATCGTCTTTTGATTTCCTGTATAAGAGTTTGTATCTCTCGTACAAGGAGGACAAGCAACAGCAAATAAATTTCCATTGCGGCTGCAAAGTTAAGGATTTTGCAGTGATGGGCAATAGTTTAATTGGTAGAACGTCCGTTTTTAACGGAAAGTCCGGGTTCAAGTCTCGGTTGTCCAACGAATTATAAATAGCCTGTAATATATTAAAAAGAGAAACTTTAATTATTTTTTAACTTATAATATACATTATGAAAATTGTTTTTAACAAATCATCTTTTGAGTTTGACGGTTTAAATGTTGTATTGAGCGTTATACTATTATATGCGGCGTTCAATAACGAGTTGTCTTTTAATCCCTTCTATTTGGATTCTGTATGGCTAAAAGGTATATGGATAGCTTTTTTGATTATTCTATTTATTTTATTGATACTAAGAGGTATTCTCTTAGTCATTCAACTGAAAAGGATATTCAAAGAAAAGAAAGTAAATAAAGACAATTAATGTGTTAACGCTTTCTATTAAATGCCGGTGAAAAATCCGGCTGTTTGCTCGGTTCGTTTATCGGAAAGGACATCTGCCTTTCGAGCAGAAAAGAATGGTTCGACTCCATTACCGAGTACAACAAGCCCGAAGTACAAGGGAACGAACATGCAGGTTATGTTGAGACAAGTCAATATACAAGTAAACTAAGCCCTGTCCGGAATCGTTGGTTCGGGAGTGTGATACCGAGCTATTGGTAGAATCGGTATGTTAGATGTCTTTATGGGAGTGTTCGATTCCTCCACCATCGCCGAAAGGGGATGGGTCGGTTAGGGAGATAAAGACATCATTTGCTCTTATAGCTTAGTGGTAGAGCAGATGACTGTTAATCATCAGGTCGGTGGTTCAAATCCATCTAAGAGCGCATTTAAGGTTAAAAAGATTGTTATTGGATTAGCTTATTTTTCTTTCCGCGAAGCTGTGAAGTTGTGAAACTTCCAGCTATCTGGTTCATTAGCCAAGTGGTAAGGCAATGGTCTACAAAACCATGATCGCAGGTTCGATTCCTGCATGGGCCTCATAAAAATGGGGAGTTGAAATTACTCCCCAAAGATGACAACCATAGGGCTAATATGGTTGTGAAATCAAAATGACAGCGGCTATTCGCAAAGTTGAATCAAAAGAGATATGACAGCTATAATTGTCTGAAGGACAACACAGATTGCAACTATATTGTCTCTTCGCTCTTGGCTAAAATGATTCGATTTACCCGTAGGTTTAGTTATATTGCTTGCAAAGGTAAGTGAAATTTGCGATAAACTGTCTTTTGACCGAAAAACTGTTAAGGGTTAAGTGGAAACCGGCCCCTGTGCAATTACTGGAAACTTCAGTACAAACACTCATCCGGTCATGGTGGTTACAGTTGCTCCACCATTATAGTACATTAGTTCAGTGGTTAGAACGCTACATTGTCACTGTAGAGATCACGAGTTCGATTCTCGTATGCACTGCAAAAATACAACCATGCAGCCAACTACTGCATGGAGAAAGATAAAAATAAATCAATTGTTAAATCTACGGACAATCCATTTGCCTATAAGGTAGATTGCAGTACAAACCGCGAAACTGGCAGTAATTGACACTGCTAATGTCAAGTCCAGATTGATGTCGTAGTTAACATTAACATTTACATTGGTCGTAAAGTTTGCGTTAATGTTTGTATTACAGCTATTTATAGCAAACATTTGAAGGAAAGCCGTTATCAACGGATTCATTTCAATCTGTTTTAACCGCAAAGATACGGCTTTTCTTCTTATTGTCCGTCTAAAAGCATTATTATGAGTAGTCAAATAAAAACATCCGGTAATGGAATCGGATTCTTAGGATTGCTGGCAATTGTGTTTATCACATTAAAGTTGTGCAATGTAATCAATTGGTCATGGTAGTGGGTGACTATGCCTCTCTGGGCATTTCCAGTCGCATGTTTGTGGGGATCGATTATTGCAGTGATTGTATGTTTTTTACTTTCATGTTTAATCGTATTATGAAGCGGAAATAATCACATATTCATAATGTACGCTGCACTTATTACAGATATTTTACTAATTGTTTCAAGATAGTATTGGATAAGTTTGGGAAATGGATAAAACGGAACGACAATAAAAAATATAATGTAGATAATATAACCAAATAAATAAGTATATTTGCGTAGTGTTATGTAATTTATATAAATGATATGAGCCTAAGTTATACATTAGATAATAGTAGAAGAGAATATTGGATAGAACAGATAAATTCTATTCGTACTCAAATATTAAGATTCTCACTTGACCGTATTGTAGAATTAAATTTCTGTAATATAAAAAAGGAGGAATTTACTCCAGTACATATTGTTTTACTAGCATGTCTATGCGAACATTTGTATCGGTTAAAATTTAATATAAGAGTTAACGCTAGTGCTGAAATAGTAGATTTTTTGAAAGAAGAGCTTAAATTTCATTTGTATTTTGATAACTCTAGCAATGAACATATTGAGTCTGAAAATAGTTCTATATTAAATTTGTGGAAAGTCGTAAAAAATAGAGCTCAGGGATATAGCATAAGTGTTACAACCTTTTTCCGCAGAACATGTTTTGATGGGTATGATTTAACAGGACTTCAGACTTCATTGGATGAAATATATAACAATATTGCAGATCATTCAGAATCTAACGGGAATGCATTCTCTTATATTAGTTATGAGGAGGAAAAGCACATGATTCATGTTGCTGCTTGTGACTTTGGGGTAGGTATTCCGTTTACATTAAAAAGAGCTGGATATAATTATGAGAATGATGCGGAAGCTATAAGACAATCTTTGGAAGTAGGTGTCTCTGCAAAATCTCAGACGCACAACAAAGGTTTTGGATTGGATAATGTCACATCTAATCTTTCTGAGGGTGGTATGTTAAGAATGGTGAGTAATAGTGGCGTTGTATTTTGTACAAATGCTAAGAATAATGTGAAACAGTATCTAATAGATTATAATTTTCAGGGGACTTTGGTCTTTTTTGATATATGTATAGATACATTTGAAGAGATGTTGGACGATATAATGATTTAATATGGAAAATGTAGTATTATTAAAAGACATTCTGAAGGATAATCAATATCCAGAAGCAGGAGTGTTATTATTTAAAATAGCAAAAGAGGCTATAGATAATGGAGAAACCCTTATTTTAAATATGAGCGAGATCGAATCTGTTCCAACTGTATTTATGAATACATCCTTTGGAGAACTTATTGCATTGTATGGAATTGAAAAGACAAAGAAAGTTTTTCTTTTTAAAAGCATAACTAAAGCACAACTTCAAAGAATACGGAAGTATTTTGCAGATTATGAAAATATTGTTATGAAAAAAGATTGAATATTTTTTGATAAATAGTATACGGAAGAGAGGTTGTTTTATTACCTCTCTTTTTTATTTGCCAGATACATTTTAGTTCTATCAAAAGCTAATTTATTTCAATAAAAAGATATGAAGAAGGATGATGATAGGCATTGTAGCGAGTGTAAACATTATGAAATATGTACGAATTTCTATATGTATTGTAAAGTCTTAAAAAGACGAATTACAGCCAGAAAGAAACCTTGTAAACATTACGAATCATTTATAAGAAAACAGAAAATGAAAAAATCACTGGATGAGATAGAAGCGGGAGATGAAGTGTATTATACTTCTCGTTATTATTCAAAAATACTCAAAGTAGACCGTGTTACTTCAACTACTATCGTTTGTGGAAGCGAAAAGTTTAGAAAGCAAAATGGTCGCCAGATACCGGCAGATACATGGGGTAGTAGTTACATTTCAGTACTTACTGAAAGTCTGAAAAATCAATATTATGAAATGATAAGAAAGAAACAACTTATAACCAAGATAAAGTCAGTAGACCTTTTTCAGTTATCTGTTGACTCCCTCCAACAAATATCAGATGTTATTCAAAATAGTATGACCGATGAAAATACTTAAAAGAGTGAAAAAAATGGTATAATAACATGTTGCAATTTAATAGAGATACATATTCTGAAGCCAACTCTCCCATTAAAAATCGCATAGAGCGAAGAAGATTGGCAAAAGGACGAAAATAAAATCTCTAATAGTTATACATAGTCTAAAAACTTTTGTATCTTTGAAACATAAAACAAGTGAGTCTATCCTACATTTATTAACCTATGGTTGGTAATGTAGATGAATTGAAATATTGGGATGTGATACTAAAATGATACCAAATGTGTAATTATCTGACTATCAACATCAATTTTACCCCCTGAGGGTGTACAAAAGCATAGAAGGAGAATCTTAAAAAGGTTCTCCTTTTTTTATTATAATTCGACTTGTCACTTGTATGGGGGAGAGAATGGGTCAGTCCGAAAACCCTGTTTGAGCTCCATACTATACCGGAATGAATAAATCTCATAAATCGATAGTAACTCAAATTCCCCTCCTTCCCGAAGGAGGAGATTTAAGATACTAACGACTTTTTAGTCGGCCCCAATAAAGATACTGCCTACTTTTAATTTGGCTTATTTCCGTACAAAAAAATAATCTGAAAACAACCGGGGTTTTGAACTGACCCGGAATCACCAGCCGGCCTTATAAGAATCACCTGCTTGATTTAATAATCAATGTTCCGTTTATTAATCTCTTCTGTACGTTAGATTAATGCCTTTTAATAGTAATAAAGACAGGTTTCATGTACATGGTCCCATCGGCTTACATACGTGAACCGACGGGATCATGTACGTAGTCCGAATGCTTCACGTACGTGAGACGAAAGCATATATCTGACAGAATTGATTAATCGGGCTTTGTCAGTGCATTAAATATACTGGCTTTAGCTGTAATACCTGCTATCTTAATATGTTTCGACGGGCGTCGGAGGATTACTTTAAAGGGCTCATGGGAAAAAATCCCTTGCTAATCGCAAAAGAAGAGGGTGATTAGTGGGGATTATGGAGAATAAAACGATGCAAAAAGCAATTATTAGGTCGGGAATGGTGTTTTTTGTGTTGGGGAAACAAATGAGTCTGTTCTCTGCTTATGTGCTGATAATCAATATGGTAAAAGATTAATGGCCATAATACAACGTGATAAATGAATTTGTATAAATCCTATTATCACCTTATTATCACCACTTATTGTCACTTCAATCTTATTGATTTATAGTTGATTGACCGTAGAAAGTGATAAGTGACAATAGAATAGTGTGTTTGAAACGATAAGAGAGAAAAATGGAGATCAAACAAAAATACCGCTGTCCGGAGTATTAAACTTGGGCAGCGGTATTTGTTATTAAGTGATTCTTATGTTAGAACTTGAAGAAGTTCTTAGCATTGTTATAACTGATATCTTCAATCATCTGATTTACGCGGTCCATCTCAGATACCGGAATTTCTCCGTTCTCTACATCACGTCCTACCAAATTACACAAGGTACGGCGGAAGTATTCGTGACGTGGGTAAGAAAGGAATGAGCGGGAATCGGTTAGCATACCTACGAAACGGCTCAAAAGCCCTAGTACGGATAAAGCGTTCATTTGTTTTTCCATACCGTCCTTTTGATCGAGGAACCACCATCCGGAACCGAACTGAATCTTGCCGGCTATCGAACCATCCTGGAAGTTGCCCAACATAGTGGCAATCACTTCGTTGGCGCAAGGATTCAGGTTGTAGAGGATTGTCTTAGTCAACTTACCGTTAACGTTCAGACGGTCGAGGAATTTAGACATCGCTTTGGCTGTTGTAAATTCGCCGATAGAGTCGAAGCCTGTATCAGGGCCCAGCAATTTGAACATCTTCGTATTGTTATTGCGGATAGCACCGTAGTGGAATTGCTGAGTCCATCCTTTTTCCCAGTCCATTTCTCCGAAGATCACCAGCATCGCAGACTTGAATTTCAGAATTTCTTCTTTGGTCAATTCAGTTCCGCCATATACCTTATTAAATATGGCTTTGATTTCTGCATCGGTATAATCTTCTGCATAGAATTCTTCAATACCGTGGTCGGACAAGCGGCAACCTTGTTCGGCAAAGAAGTCGTGACGCTTGCGAAGGGCGGCAATCATATCATCAAAATTGGAGATTGTCACACCACTCACTGCTGATAGCTTTTCTACATAAGCACGGAAGTCGGCAGGAACTTCTACCGCCATTGCCTTGTCAGGACGCCAGGTTGGCAACATCTTGATTTCAAAACCGCTTTCGCGTGTCTGTATATGATATTCCAGAGAATCAATCGGGTCGTCAGTAGTACATACTACCTCTACGTGATAGCGACGCATCATTCCGCGGGCCGAATATTCCGGTTGGGCCAGCTTCTCGTTGCATTCGTCATAAATCTCGCGTGCAGTTTTCGGGCTTAAAATCTTGTCGATGCCGAAAGCTGTCTTCAATTCCAGATGTGTCCAATGATACAATGGGTTGCGGAAAGTATAAGGAACTGTTTCAGCCCATTTTTCGAACTTTTCCCAGTCTGTGGTATCTTTTCCTGTACAGTAGCGTTCGTCTACGCCATTGGTACGCATCGCACGCCATTTGTAATGGTCGCCGCCCAGCCAGATTTCAGTCAGTGACTTAAACTTGTAGTCGTCAGCTACCATTTGAGGAATTAAATGACAGTGGTAGTCAATAATCGGCATTTTAGCCGCATGCTCGTGATACAACTTCTGCGCAGTTTCTGTCTGCAGCAAGAAGTTTTCATCCATGAAGTTCTTCATTGTTACTGTGTTTTTAGTATATAAAATTATTACTTTCTGCATTTATACCTATATAGTATTGATTTTAAAGCTAATAGGTGTAAATCTTCGTTTTAGTTTTATTAACCGTTATCGAACACAAAAGTAGAAAATTTACTTGGAGTAACAAAATAATTCGTATATTTGCAGCGATTATTTATAATATTTAAGTTTTAGCACTATGGAGGACCAGAACTATACCATCAAAGACATTGCCCGTATGGCGGGTGTTTCCGCTGGCACGGTTGACAGAGTGCTGCACAATCGCGGCGACGTATCTCCCCAAAGCAAAGCTAAAGTACAAAAGGTATTGGACGAAATCCATTACCAGCCTAATGTATTTGCTATCGGACTGGCTGCCAAGAAGAAATATTCCTTTATCTGCCTGATACCTTATTATATAGAACATGACTACTGGCATTCGGTAGTGAGTGGCATCGAGCGGGCACGTCAGGAGTTGCGTCCTTTTAATGTGAGCGTGGATTATCTTTGTTACCGTCAAGGTGATAAGGAGAGTTATCAGGAAGTGTGCCGCAGGGTTGAAGAAAGCAATGTCGATGCCGTACTGATCGCTCCCAATTTCAGAACTGAAACACTGGCTTTGACGGACTATCTGCAAACTAAGAAAATAGCTTATGCCTTTGTTGACTTTAATATGGAGGAAGCGAATGCGCTGACTTATATCGGGCAAGATTCCTACAAAAGCGGATACATTGCCGCGAAGATATTGATGCGCAACTACCAGGCCGGAGAAGGACAGGAGCTGGTTTTGTTCTTGAGTAATAATAAGAATAGTCCGGCAGAAATACAGATGCAACGGCGTTTGGCAGGATTTATGAGCTATATCACCGAAGAGTATGAAAAGCTGGTGATCCATGAAGTTGTGCTGAACAAGTCCAATCAGGAAAACAACCGGAAGACATTGGATGAATTTTTCCGGCTGCATCCGAAAGCTACGCTTGGGGTGGTATTCAATTCCAGAGTGTACCAGTTAGGCGAATATCTCCGCACTTCGGGACGAAGCATGAAGGGGCTGATAGGGTATGACCTTTTGAAAGCGAATGTGGAACTGCTGAAATCCGGTGATGTGCATTATCTGATCGGGCAACGTCCGGGACTGCAAGGATATTGTGGAGTGAAAGCTCTGTGCGATCACGTCGTTTTTAAGAAGTCTGTCGATCCGGTGAAATACATGCCTATCGACATTATGATCAAAGAAAATATTGATTTTTATTTCGAATTTGTATAATATCAACTTTATAAATTACAACTAACATGAAAGCATTAAACAAAGAAACAGCTCCTAAAGTACAGCGTCCGGAGCGTATTATCCAATTTGGTGAAGGTAACTTTTTACGCGCATTCGTAGATTGGATTATTTATAACATGAACGAGAAGACTGACTTCAACAGCAGTGTGGTAGTGGTTCAACCCATTGATAAAGGAATGGTCGATATGCTGAACGCACAGGATGATCTGTATCATGTCAACCTTCAAGGACTGGATAAAGGAGAAGTGGTTAACAGCCTGACAATGATTGATGTAATCAGTCGTGCATTGAACCCTTATACGCAGAATGACGAATTCATGAAGCTGGCTGAGCAACCGGAAATGCGCTTTGTTATTTCGAATACTACAGAAGCCGGAATTGCTTTTGATCCGTCTTGTAAACTTGATGATGCTCCTGCTTCATCTTATCCCGGCAAACTGACTCAGCTGTTGTATCACCGTTTCAAAACGTTTAATGGCGACAAGACCAAGGGATTGATAATCTTCCCTTGCGAACTTATTTTCCTGAATGGTCACAAGCTGAAGGAAACGATCTATCAGTATATCGACCTGTGGAATCTTGGCAATGAATTCAAAACTTGGTTTGAAGAAGCTTGCGGAGTATATGCAACGCTGGTAGACCGTATCGTTCCGGGATTCCCCCGCAAGGATATCGATGCTATCAAAGAAAAGATACAGTATGACGATAACCTTGTTGTACAGGCTGAAATCTTCCATTTGTGGGTAATTGAAGCTCCGCAGGAAGTGGCTAAAGAATTCCCGGCTGATAAGGCAGGACTGAATGTATTGTTCGTACCGTCGGAAGCTCCTTATCACGAACGCAAAGTAACATTGCTCAATGGCCCTCATACTGTTCTTTCTCCGGTAGCGTACTTGTCGGGTGTGAATATTGTACGTGATGCTTGTCAGCATGAAGTAATCGGCAAGTACATCCACAAAGTGATGTTTGATGAACTGATGGAAACATTGAATCTTCCGAAAGATGAAGTGAAGAAGTTTGCAGAGGATGTATTGGAACGTTTCAACAATCCATTCGTCGATCATGCGGTAACAAGCATTATGCTGAACTCATTCCCGAAATATGAGACTCGTGATCTTCCGGGATTGAAGACTTATCTGGAACGCAAAGGCGAACTTCCGAAAGGATTGGTACTTGGATTGGCTGCTATTATCACTTATTATAAAGGTGGTGTGCGTGCGGATGGTGCTGAAATTGTGCCGAATGATGCTCCTGAAATCATGAACCTGTTGAAGGAACTCTGGGCTACCGCTTGCACGAAGAAGGTTGCGGAAGGTGTGCTGGCTGCAGAGTTTATCTGGGGTGAAGATCTGAATCAGGTTCCGGGACTGACAGAAGCTGTGAAGGCTGATCTGGACTCTATTCAGGAAAAAGGTATGCTTGAAACAGTAAAGGGGATTCTTTAATTAGTCATATCATATAATAATAGCGTCACTGTTGCTTGAACGGTGACGCTATTTTATTTTATCGGGGTGAGATAGCTTAATTATTCGGCTTCAGCAGTGTGAAGAATAAATGTAGTGGCTCCGATGGTTACGATTGCTCCGTCTTCCATACGGACACGGTCTTTATCTCCCAGAATTTCGTTCATAAGAAAGGTACCTGTAAGGCTGGGGGCATCCCGTAAGGTGTAGACAAGCTTTCCTTGCTTGTTGCGCTTTACATTGATGATGCAGTGTCTTCTGTCCATACTCATATCGCCGCTTTCAATCGGTGTATTGATAACGGTGCCTACGCAACGGCGGCCTATTACATTGTCGCCTTCTTGCAGCGGAAGCACTTGCTTGAAACCAAACACGTTTTCAATCACCGTAATATATCCGAATTCTTCTTTATGAGCTTCAGCTTCTTCTTCCAGATTCTCTTCCTTTCTCAGGGCTTTTACTTTACTCTTTCCCAGGCGGATGCTGAATTGTTTGCCGCAATGTTCGCATTCGAATACAAGCGATTGGCCTTCGCTGTATTTAGTTTCATCAAAAAAAAGGTAATTCTCACATTTAGGACAAAGAACTCGTTTCATGCTTTAAAAGGGGATTTATTTTGCCAGTAACCAGGCATTCTTATAAGTTTCGTTTTTTCTAAGTTCCAGCAATTGTCTGGTAGCTTCTTCGCGATTTTCAAAGGAACGGATGCTGACACGTATCTTGCCGTCACTGTTTAAGGCTTTCGCTTCGGCAAATCCTTTTGCCTTTAATTGTTCTGCCATTGCTTCAGCATCTTTCAAACCAATTCCCCCTGCTACAATAATATGGAAGGGATGGCTGGCTTGCGGTTGAACCGAAGGTGTTGCCGGAGTTGCCACTGCCGGTGTAGCCGGTGCTGTTTCCTGTTTAGCAACCTTGATTTCTTTTACGGCGATAGGTTTTGAAGTTCTAGGTTTATCTACGCTAACTTTCTTCGTCTGAGAAGTTGCTGCATTTTGGGGATTATGCTTGGCCACTACGGAGACAGGGGTTACTGCGACCGATTGTTTTTCGATTTGCTCAAAAAGCTCACCGGGTAACAGTTGGGCATAATTGTTTTTTTCTACATACGTGTTCTCTACAGGAGTCGAGAAAGCAAAGAACATAACGATAACGGCAATCATTGCCGCAGCATTACGAAGAAGGGTACGGCTGATGCTGATCTCGTATGTTTTCTTTTCTTTCGTCAGATTGGCTGGTACTAATACTCTTTCTTTCCGTTGTAGTGTAGAGAGCTCCCGCATTTCAAAAGAATCCAGTCCATATAAAGAAGGAGTGGTTATCTTATGGTCATAAGGAGTGAATTCGTAATTCCCGTAAATGTTATAGTGAATTTCACCCACATTTTCCAGATGGGCTTTTCCTTCTTCGTGAAGAAGCCCGATCAATGCGTCCACTTCTTTTTCTACCATGCGGGTGGCATCGGCAAAGCTGGTATCATGCGCAGACATATAGGACTGTACCAACACACCGTCGTTCAGTTTTAATTGAGAATTGAAACCGATGATACGTGTGGGAGGTAAAAAAAGATTTTCTTCTTTTACATAGGTTGCAGGAGCGTAGTGAGCTACGAATCCGCCAAAATTAGGAACGATTACGCAATCGTTCTCTAACAACAGAGCCTCTATGTGTTGTGCTAATTCAATCATAGTGCAAAATTAAGAGATTAATTGAATATATCCCAGAAAACTTCGAAAAAATCACTACTTTTGCACTGTTTTACTTATTACTACTAGCGATGAACTATATACAGACAGAAATAGATGGGGTGTGGCTGATAGAACCCAACGTTTATTCTGATGAGCGGGGCTACTTTATGGAAGCCTTTAAGAAAGATGAGTTTGAGGCGGAAATCGGTCCGGTAAACTTTGTGCAGGATAATGAATCAAAATCGTCTTTTGGTGTGTTGAGAGGACTGCACTATCAGAAAGGAGAATACAGTCAGGCTAAGCTGGTCCGTGTTCTGAAAGGAGAGGTGCTGGATGTGGCAGTCGATTTGCGCCGGTCGTCACCGACTTTTGGAAAACATGTCAGCGCGTTGCTCAGTGAAGAAAATAAAAGGCAGTTTTTTATTCCCCGTGGTTTTGCTCATGGCTTTGTGGTGTTGAGCGAAGAAGCTGTGTTTATGTATAAGGTAGACAATAAATATGCTCCGCAAGCGGAAGCGTCTATATTATATAATGATGAAACGTTGGCTATCGACTGGATGCTTGGGGAATCGCAACTGCTTTTGTCGCCCAAGGATAAAGAGGGGATGGCTTTCAGAGATGCTGTATATTTTGAATAAACTCTAACAAACGATAGATATGAAAATAGCGATTGTCGGAACCGGTTATGTTGGTTTGGTTACCGGAACATGTTTTGCTGAAATTGGTGTAAACGTAACTTGTGTAGATACGAATAGCGAAAAAATAGAATCTTTGCAGAAGGGAGTGATTCCAATCTATGAGAATGGACTGGAAGAAATGGTGCTTCGCAATGTAAAGGCAAAAAGACTGAAATTTACGACTTCACTGGAGAGTTGTCTCAATGATGTGGAAGTCATATTCAGTGCTGTCGGTACACCTCCGGACGAAGATGGTAGTGCTGATTTGAGCTATGTACTGGAAGTTGCCCGTACAATCGGTCGTCATATGAATCAGTATAAGTTGGTGGTGACGAAAAGCACGGTTCCTGTGGGTACTGCGCGCAGAGTTCGTGCTGCCATCCAGGAAGAACTGGATAAAAGAGGGGTTACCATTGAATTTGATGTGGCTTCCAATCCTGAATTTCTGAAAGAAGGAAATGCCATCAGTGACTTTATGAGTCCGGACCGTGTGGTAGTGGGAGTAGAGTCTGCCCGTGCGGAGAAGTTGATGTCGAAACTGTATAAGCCGTTTTTATTGAACAACTTCCGTGTTATTTTCATGGATATTCCATCAGCTGAGATGACGAAATATGCAGCTAACTCAATGTTGGCTACCCGTATCAGTTTTATGAATGACATCGCAAACTTGTGCGAATTGGTAGGTGCCGATGTGAATATGGTGCGTAGCGGTATTGGTTCTGATACCCGTATCGGACGTAAGTTTTTGTATCCGGGTATCGGATATGGCGGTTCCTGCTTCCCTAAAGACGTGAAGGCGCTGATAAAGACTGCCGAGCAAAATGGATATACGATGCGTGTACTTCGTGCAGTGGAAGAAGTAAATGAGGCGCAGAAAAGCGTGTTGTTTGATAAGTTGATGAAGCAGTTTAATGGTGAACTGAAAGGTAAGACCATTGCTTTGTGGGGATTGGCATTTAAGCCGGAAACGGATGATATGCGTGAGGCCCCGGGATTGGTCTTAATTGATAAACTTCTGAAGGCAGGCTGTCAGGTACGTGCATACGATCCTGCTGCAATGGATGAATGTAAACGCCGTATCGGTGATGTTATATATTACGCCCGTGATATGTATGATGCAGTGCTTGATGCCGATGTTTTGATGCTAATCACCGAATGGAAGGAATTTCGTCTGCCTTCTTGGGCTGTGGTCAAAAAGACTATGAATCAGCAGATTGTGTTGGACGGACGCAATATCTATGATAAAAAAGAAATGGAAGAGCTCGGATTTATTTATTCATGTATTGGTAAATAAGATAATTAGAGTATCTTTATACACAAAATTTAGACGAATGACAAAATTTGTAGCGATATCGTTAGTAGCGATCTTGCTCGCAGCATGCAATAGTAGTAAGAACCCGCACTCTTCCTCCAGGCAAGAGGAGGATTTGAGTGCGAAAGAACTGCTGCAAGGAATCTGGCTGGATGATGAGACTGAGAGCCCGTTGATGCGTATAGAAGGGGACACTATCTATTATGCAGATGCACAGAGCGCTCCTATTACATTTAAAATCATACGGGATACTCTTTATACTTATGGCAATGATACTACTTATTATAAGATTGATAAGCAGGGGGAACATATTTTCTGGTTTCACTCGATTACAGATAATATGATCAGATTGCATAAGTCGGAAGATCCTAATGATTCGCTGGCATTTGTCGGTCAGGAAATGATTATCCCTACATATACGGAGGTGACGAAACGTGATAGTGTTGTAAACTATAATGGCAACCGTTATCGTGCTTATGTGTATATCAATCCTTCTAAAATGAGGGTTGTCAAAACTATATATACCGAAGATGGCATTAGCATGGATAATGTGTACTACGATAATGTGATGCACATTTGCGTATATGAAGGTAAGAAAAGCTTGTTTGCCAGTGATATAACCAAACAGATGTTTGAAAGTGTAGTTCCTGCGGATTTTCTGATGCAGGCAATTTTGTCAGATACTAAGTTTGTAAAGGTAGACCGGAATGGTTTCCTTTATCAGGCTGTTTTATCCATTCCGGAAAGTTCTATTTACAGTATAGCAAATTTAACCGTCAGTTTTAGTGGTGAACTGGCTATTACACCGACTAAATAAAACGAGTGTTTTTTAGCTTCTTACGGGAGAAGAGGGACGGTTATTGTTTTTTCTTCCATTGTTGTTATTCCTTTTTCCTCCGAAGTTTCTTCTTTTAGAGTTATCACCTCTCTTATTATTGTAGGAACGGGGTTTATATTCCGGAGCTTCTCCTAATTCGGCAGGAACGGGAATTTTATATATTTCTTTTTCAAGGAAGTTCTCGATGGATTTGAAGTTACTTTGTTCTTTCTCACTGACAAAAGTAAGGGCTACTCCGTCATTATTGGCACGTGCCGTACGTCCGATGCGGTGTACATAGTCTTCGCTGTCATGCGGTACATCAAAATTGATAACCAGACGGATGTCGTCGATGTCGATACCACGGGCAACAATATCCGTAGCTACCAGAATATTGATTCTTCCTGCCTTGAATTCGTGCATGACAACCTCGCGTTGCGCTTGTTCAAGATCGGAATGCATTTCTCCTACATTCAGCTTCATCATTTTCAAGGCCTTTGTTACTTCTTTGACTTTGATTTTGGAGGAAGCGAAGATAATAACACGTTCGGGCACTTCGTCAGTGAAGAGACTGCGTATGATACCCAATTTCTGGTTCTCGTAACATACGTAGGCTGCCTGAATGATTTTGTCTGCCGGCCTTGAAACGGCAAGTTTGATTTCTGCCGGATTGTTCAGGATGGTTTTTGCCAGTTGCTGTATTTTGGCAGGCATAGTTGCCGAGAACATGATTGTCTGTCGTTCTTTCGGCAAGTATTTTACGATTTGCATGATATCTTCATAAAATCCCATATCAAGCATACGGTCTGCTTCGTCCAATATAAAATAAGAAACCTTGGAGAGGTCTACATATCCAAGGCTTAAATGGGCTATCAGTCGTCCGGGAGTAGCAATTACTACATCTGCGCCAAGTGTAAGTCCTTTTTTCTGTTGTTCGAAAAGAATGCCGTCATTTCCGCCGTATACGGCAACGCTCGATGCGGGCATAAAGTAGGAGAAGCCTTCCATCTGCTGGTCAATTTGCTGCGCCAATTCACGGGTAGGAGACATGATGACACAGTTGATAGCATCTTCAGGATGTCCTCCTTCAGATAATTTATTCAATATAGGCAGCAGGAATGCCGCTGTTTTACCAGTGCCTGTCTGTGCAACTGCTATCAAATCTTTACCCTCTAGTATGATTGGAATTGCTTGCTCCTGTATAGGCGTGCACTCGTCAAATCGCATGGCGTCAAGTGCATCAAGCACATTTGCATTTAGTTCTAGTTCGGAAAACTTCATCACTTCTTTTTATTTGTCGACAAAGATAAAATAATTTTTGGTCTCAATTACATATTCAAATAAGAATCTTTGAATCCCAGGAAATAGAGCACTCCGTCAAGGCCGATCGTATTGATGGATTGTTTGGCATTTGCCACTACTTTGGGCTTGGCATGGAATGCAATTCCCAGTCCGGCGATTCCCAGCATAGGGAGGTCATTGGCACCATCTCCAACGGCTATCGTCTGGGCTATATCTACTTTTTCTACCTGAGCAATCAGACGGAGGAGTTCGGCTTTCCGTTTGCCATCCACTACATCTCCCAAATAACGTCCGGTTAATTTGCCGTCTATTATTTCCAGTTCGTTTGCATATACGTAGTCTATGCCGTATTTCTTTTGCAGGTACTGACCGAAATAAGTAAAACCTCCGGAGAGGATAGCAATTTTGTATCCATACTTTTTCAGTACATACATCAGGCGGTCTACGCCTTCCGTAATAGGAAGGCTTTCAGCTATTTCCTGCATGACAGATTCGTCCAGTCCCTTTAATAGGGCGACACGACGGGTGAAACTTTCGGTAAAATCTATTTCTCCACGCATAGCGCTTTCTGTGATTGCTTTTACTTCATCACCTACGCCTGCCCGGATAGCCAGCTCGTCAATTACTTCTGTTTCAATCAGAGTGGAGTCCATATCGAAGCAGATCAGACGGCGCATACGCCGGTACATATTATCCTGTTGGAAAGAAAAGTCCATTTCCTGTTCGCTTGCCAGTTGCATGAGCCGTTCCTGCATAGCGATACGGTCTTTGGGAGTACCGCGTACGGAGAACTCGATGCAAGCACGGGTCCGGGTATCTGTTTTATCTTCATCCAAAGGGATACGGCCCGTCAGACGCTTGATAGCATCAATGTTCAAGCCTTGTTCTGCTAATACGCGGGTGGCAGCAGAAATCTGGCGGGCAGAAAGTTTACGGCCCAATACCGTCAGGATATAGCGGTTTTTCCCCTGCATTCCTACCCAGTTCTCATACTGATCGGTACCTATTGGTTCGAAACGAATGGTAACTCCCAATGAAGATGCTTTAAACAGCAACTCTTTCATAATGAACCCGGAATGTCTTTCTTCGCTTCTGAAGAGAATACCTAATGATAATGTATTATGAATGTCTGCCTGCCCGATATCGAGGATAGTAGCGTCGTACTTGGCAAGTATTTCAGTCACGGAAGCGGTAAGTCCCGGACGATCTTCGCCGGTGACTCGAATCAGAATCAATTCAGTATTTGATGGTTGCATAAGAAAATAGACTTTAACGCTGCAAAAGTAGGGAAAAAAGTTCGTTTTTATGCTAAATAACATAAAAAGTTACACCCAAAAAGTAAGAAAATTGCTTGTTTTTTTGGAAGTTAGTTTAATAATTACTTACCTTTGCACCCGGTTTCAAAATTAAAGGCACTGATAATCAGCGGATTCCTCTTCGCCTGATGCCTGAAAAGACAACGTTTCGGGAAGAAACCACTGTTTAAAGGACAGTCCCGGATAGTATTAACTAAAACCGAATTACATGAATTCTTATGTAAAATGGATTTTTGTTGTATTACTGATTTGTTCCTTGACCGCTTTCGTTGAGAAAGACAAACCTACCGGAGGTTTGAGTGAGGGTGACGTAGCCCCTGATTTTAAAATCGAATCTGCGTCGAATGAGCAACCGGCTTTTAAGTTGGGTGATTTGAAAGGTAAATATGTGTTGCTTAGTTTTTGGGCAAGTTATGACGCGCAATCCCGGATGCAAAACGTAAGTTTGAGCAATGTGCTTCGTTCTTCCCGTAATGTGGAAATGGTTTCAGTTTCGTTTGACGAATACCAGTCAATCTTTAAAGAAACCATTCGTAAGGACCAAATAGTTACGCCCACTTGTTTCGTGGAAACAGAAGGCGAGGACTCCGGATTATTTAAAAAGTACCGTTTGAATCGGGGGTTCACAAACTATTTATTGGATGGAAATGGTGTGATTATAGCCAAAAACATCTCTGCTGCAGATCTTTCTGCTTATGTAAGTGAGATTGGTTGACAGTCTCGAAAAAAGTAAGGAGAAAGAGGGATTTTCCGGATCACCGTTTGGTGACTAAAATGGAGAATAGACAAAAGAGGAAATGGATACAACAAAAAAGTTCCGCTTGCACTTGCCTTTGGCAAGGATAGGCGGAACTTCTATTTTATATCTATTGTGTAATCTCTGAATGCTATTTCTTTATTTAGGTGCTTTCTGGTACAGATAGAATGCGATGCCCGCATAGAGAATATTCGGAATCCAGACTGCGATTGCAGGAGGTACATTACCGTTGATGGCAAAGGTTGAAGTGATCGTCTGGAAAAGGATATAGGAGAAACTTAGTCCTAAACCGATGCCCAGATGAAGCCCCATGCCGCCCTTGGTTTTTCGCGACGAAAGGGAAACACCGATGATTGTCAGAATGAACGATGCGAATGACATTGCAATTCGTTTGTGATATTCTATCTCAAACTCTTTGATATTGGCAAATCCCCGCCGTTTCTGTTTTTCAATGTATTCGCTCAATTCCGGACTGGTCAGCATTTCCTGCTGGTTCTTCATAATCAGGAAGTCTGACGGGTCCATATTTATAATAGAATCAATTCGGTCTCCTTTAGTGATTTTCTCTTTTAGTCCGTCCAGTTCGCGTACCATATAGTCATGAATAGTCCATTTATTGACCGTTGTTGTATCGTAAGTGATTCGACGCGCCGTTAAATGGGAAACAAGTTTTTTGTCAACAAACTTATCCAATGAAAAACGATTGCCGGTTTTCATCCCGTCATTGTAATTATCTATATAGGCTATGACGCCACTGTCCACTTCCAGCTGTACATTTCGGACTGAGTTTACTTTCTTCGGCTTGATGTATTTATCCTCAAAATTCAGGCGGGTAACACTGCCTTTGGGAATGACGAATGAGCTCATCATGAACGTCGCTACAGCAATGATGGCGGCAGAGATCATATAAGGGCGCATCATTCTTTTAAAACTCATACCGGTGGAGAACATGGCTATAATTTCAGAGTTCTCTGCCAGCTTGGAGGTGAAAAAGATTACGGCGATGAATACGAACAGCGGACTGAACAGATTGGAGAAGTAGGGGATGAAGTTCATGTAGTATTCAAAGATGATCTTGTCCCAAGGAGCTTCATGCTCCATTAGCTTGTCCATCTTCTCGTTGAAGTCGAATACCACCGCAATTGAAATAATCAATGCGATGGCAAATACGTATGTCCCCAAGAACTTCTTGATGATATACCAATCCAGCCGTTTTATAAATCGATTGCTTTTCATTCTTTATAATCTTGTTGACACTCTTTTCACCATCATCGGCTTCCAGGTAGAGAAATCTCCGGCAATGATATGCTTCCGGGCTTCTCCTGCCAGCCACAGGTAAAATGCCAGATTGTGTATGGAAGCAATTTGCATTGCCAGCAGCTCTTGTGCATGGAAAAGGTGACGTAAATATGCTTTGCTATATAGTGTGTCTACAGCGGAAGCTCCGTCTGCTTCGATAGGAGAGAAGTCTGTTTCCCATTTTTTGTTTCGCATGTTAATAATGCCGTCTTTGGTAAACAACATGCCATTTCGTCCGTTTCGGGTAGGCATCACACAATCGAACATATCCACTCCGCGCTCAATACCTTCAAGGATATTGACAGGAGTACCGACTCCCATCAGATACCGGGGCTTGTCTTTAGGAAGAATTTCGTTGACAACCTCTATCATTTCGTACATTTTATCTACCGGTTCGCCTACGGCTAAGCCACCGATTGCATTTCCATCCGCTCCTTTGGAGGCGACAAACTCTGCGGATTGTTTGCGCAGATCTTGATAAACACATCCTTGCACGATAGGGAAGAGAGACTGGTGATAGCCATATTTCGGTTCGGTTTCGTTGAAACGCTGTATACAACGATCGAGCCATCTGTGTGTCAGTCCTAATGACTTTTTGGCATAGGCATAGTCCGAATCTCCCGGAGGACATTCGTCAAAAGCCATCATGATATCAGCACCAATCGTACGTTCTATATCCATCACCTTTTCCGGAGTAAAGATGTGCTTGCTTCCGTCAATGTGTGAACGAAATTCAGCTCCTTCTTCCCGAAGTTTTCGTATTCCTGCCAATGAGAATACCTGAAATCCTCCACTGTCGGTCAACATCGGACGATCGAAGCCATTGAAGCGATGCAGGCCACCTGCTTTTTCAATTACGTCCAATCCCGGACGCAAGTATAAATGATAGGTGTTGCCCAGAATGATCTGTGCCTGAATATCTTCTTTCAGTTCTGTGAGATGAACTCCTTTCACAGTGCCCAATGTTCCCACAGGCATGAAAATAGGTGTTTGTATCTGCCCGTGGTCCGTTGTTATCAGACCGGCACGGGCATTACTTTTAGTGTCTGTATATTGTAACTCAAATGTCATTCCTGGCTGGGTTTCTTTACAGATAAATCAATGGCATCCGCAACTTTTTCGTCTGTCAGTGCGATTGCGAATACTTCTTTTATGTCATTAACATAGTGGAATTGCAATCCTTTTAAATAAATGTCTTGAATCTCATCTATGTTCTTTTTATTTTCGGCACTCATGATGATTTCCTTGATTCCGGCACGTTTAGCGGCAAGAATCTTCTCTTTAATACCACCAACAGGGAGTACTTTGCCACGGAGAGTAATTTCTCCAGTCATGGCGAGATTAGCTTTCACTTTTCGCTGGGTCAAGGCAGAAGCTAAAGAAGTAGCCATCGTAATACCTGCTGACGGTCCGTCTTTGGGGATAGCACCTTCGGGCACATGGATATGTATATTCCAGTTGTCGAAGATATCTTCGTTCAAATTGAGGATAGAAGCATGTGCCTTAATGTATTCAAGTGCCAGCATGGCTGATTCCTTCATCACATCTCCCAAATTACCTGTTAATGTAAGTCGGGCACCTTTACCCCGGCTCAGACTCGTTTCTACAAAGAGTATTTCACCGCCAACAGCAGTCCATGCCAATCCGGTTACTACACCTGCGTACTCATTCCCCTGATATTTGTCGCGGGTATATTCCGGTGCTCCCAGAAATTCATACAAATCAGCCGGTTTAATTTCTGTTTTTGCAAAATAACCGTCTGTTGCATATTGGCGGGCTGATTTACGAAGGATCTTGCCGATTTTCTTTTCCAGTTCACGAACACCGCTTTCACGGGTATATGATTCAATAATTGCTTCCAAGGTATCTTTCGGAATCTTGATATCGGTCTTTTTAAGGCCGTTTGCTTCCAGCTCTTTTGGTAACAGGTGCTTACGGGCAATTTCTACTTTTTCTTCCGTGATATATCCGCTGACTTCAATCAACTCCATACGGTCGAGCAATGGTCCGGGAATTGTATTCAGATTGTTGGCCGTTGCAATAAACAGTACTTTGGAAAGATCATAATCTACATCCAGAAAGTTGTCGTGGAATGAAGTATTCTGTTCCGGGTCAAGCACTTCCAATAAAGCTGACGACGGATCGCCTTGACGGTCAGCACTGACCTTGTCAATCTCGTCTAATATGAACACAGGGTTAGAGGCTCCTGCTTTAATCAGGCTCTTGATGATTCGTCCGGGCATAGCACCGATATAAGTTTTGCGGTGACCGCGAATTTCTGCTTCATCGTGTACGCCACCCAAAGACATACGAACATATTTCCGTTTCAGTGCCGATGCGATAGATTTTCCGAGGGATGTTTTACCGACTCCCGGAGGGCCATACAAACAGATGATTGGTGACTTCATATCACCTTTCAGTTTTAAGACAGCAAGGTGTTCCAAAATACGTTCTTTTACTTTTTCCAGTCCATAGTGGTCTTTATTCAACGTCTTTTCTGCATTCTTCAAATTCAGATTGTCTGTTGTATAAACTCCCCATGGCAGATTAAGCATGGTTTGCAGATAGTTAAGCTGTACGCTGAAGTCCGGTGATTGCGGATGTGTACGTTCCAGTTTAGCCAATTCTTTCAGGAAAGTCTCTCTGACTTCTGCATTCCAGTGCATCTTGACAGCTTTTAGACGCATCTCCTCTATTTCCTGTTCCTGACCGCTGCCGCCCAGTTCGTCCTGAATCGTTTTAATCTGTTGCTGGAGGAAATATTCGCGCTGTTGCTGATCGATATCCTCACGGGCACGCATTTGGATAGATGCCTTAATTTCTGCCAACTGTACTTCACGATTCAAGATTTCCAATAGATGATAAGTACGTTCTCTGAGTGAGTTGATACTTAATAAATCCATTTTTTCGTCTTTCTTGAATGGCAGGTTGGCGCAAATAAAATTAATGAGGAACATCGGATTGCTGATGTTCTTTATGGCAAATGACGAGTCCTGATGCATTTCTGATGATTTGATATAGCGCATCGTCAAGTCCTTGCATGTTTCTACCAGGGCTTGAAACTCTTTGTCGTCTTTGTTTGGGATATCTTCTTCCAGAAGTTCTACCTCACCCTTCAGATAAGGATGTGTATCTACGATCTCTTTCAAGCGCAGACGTTTCATTCCCTGAAGGATGACTGTTGTCGTTTGATCAGGCATTTCCAATACCCGTACAATTCGTCCAACAGTTCCGATGTTGTGTAAATCTTCCAGTTTAGGGTCTTCTGTGTGTGCCGATCTTTGGCAAATCACTGCAATATCTTTGTGTTTCTTTTCAGCTTCGCGAACGAGCTTCAATGAGGCTTTTCTACCTACCGTGATAGGTAAGAATACTCCGGGAAACAACACCATATTACGAAGGGGGAGAACCGGAAGGATATCACCGGATTTTATATTCACATCAAACGCATGTTCGTCATTGCCATCATAGTCAGTAATTAGCGAGAAGCCGTTCTCACCAACTTCTTCCTCCAATAAGTATCTTTCTTTCATCTTTTCGTTTTAATTTAGTTTATGTCATACATAATATGCATAAATCGTTTGCAAAGTTAATTGATTCTCTCTAATAATAAAGCACAGTGTGGAATAAAAACACAAAAACAATGCCAAATTTTCGGGCAGTAATGGATTTATTCCATAATAATTATTTATTTTTGACGGTTTTCAGCAAAGATCAGTAAAAAATAGGTTTTAGATGGCTAATAAAATGGCGAATCCTTTCTTTCAGTTTAAGCAGTTTACAGTGTGGCATGACAAATGTGCCATGAAGGTCGGTACGGATGGGGTGCTTTTAGGTGCATGGGCTTCTGTTCAGGATGCACATCGAATTCTGGATATCGGTACTGGAACAGGATTGGTTGCTTTGATGCTAGCGCAACGTAGTTTGCCGGATGCGAAAGTTATTGCGCTGGAAATAGATGAAGCCGCTGCCCGACAGGCTAAAGAAAATGTGACCCGCTCTCTTTGGAAGGATAGGATAGAGGTGGTGAAGCAAGATTTTTTGTCCTATCAATCTTTGGACAAGTTTGATGTTGTAGTTTCCAATCCTCCTTACTTTGTGGATTCTCTCAGTTGTCCGGATCAGCAACGAAATATGGCGAGGCATAATAATTCCTTAACCTATGAGAAGTTATTGGAAAGAGTAGCTGATTTGTTGGCGGAAGAAGGTCTTTTTACAGTTGTAATACCCACAGATGTAGCTGATAGAGTAAGAACGATAGCGTCTGCACATAGTTTGCATGCAGTTCGTTCGCTTAATGTGATAACTAAACCGGGAGGTGCTCCCAAACGAACGCTAATTACTTTTTCTTTTCATGATCAAGAGTGCGTTGTTGAAGAATTATTAACGGAAGTTGCTCGTCATCAATATAGTGAAGAGTATATAGCACTGACTCGGGAATACTATTTAAATATGAAATGAAATCTTCAAATAGGAAGTGCTATTCCATATTAATTAATAGTTTATTGACACACAAATATCTGCTTTTCCGAACTGTCATAAAATGCTTCTTCTTCAAAACTTCCAAACTTATGAATAATTTTAAAACCATTCCAATCTAAGTATGTATCTAATTCTTGAGGGAAGAATAGTCTCATATCCAGATTTTGAATTGAATCAAATTTACCATTAATAAAATAATGCCATTCTATTCGATTGATCTGAGTTTTTCTTTCATATCGCATTAGCTGCTTTATCAATATCTCCCTTCCGTCCTTAGTTGTATATGCAGCAACTTCTATTTGCTTTTTTTCATGTTCAACGATATATTGAATGTTGGGATTAAAGCAATCTAGTAGAAACCGGCCTCCTGTTTTGAGATGTTTTTTAACGGTATTAAATGCCTTAAACAGATCTTCATTTAGATATAAATGATGGATTGAGTTAAAGGGAATAAATATGAGATCATATTTATTCTGCAAATCCAAAGTTCTGATATCAGCTTCAATAAACTCAATCTTTAATCCTGCTTCGGAAGCTTTCGCTTTCGCTTGTTCAAGCATAGAAAAAGTGTAATCTACTCCACTAATATTATATCCGTCTTCTGCTATTGGAATAGTAAGTCTGCCTGTACCACAGCAAAGCTCAAGTATACGGGCATCTTTATTTTGGGGCATCCACCGCTTGTAAAATTGCAAATCATCTATGTGAGTATTCATTCCATCATAAATATTCGCATCATAAATTAGATCCCCAACTTTATAATTGCTGTTCATTTTATTATTTTAATTACGTACCGGGTTGATTATTAATATTCTCTTAATCTTGCAAAGATAGTCATTCATTTGGATATACGCATTTATTTCGTACTCTATCATTTCGCCGTTTGTTACGTTTGGCGGGATCCGTTTGGAGTCATCCATGTTTTCGGGCTGGATATAGTAGCTGGTGGCTATATACTGGGATTCTCTATTATGATAGATTCTAATTTTTATATTGGATGTTCCATCTTGTTTTATATGTCTTCCAGTTTGGAAAACGATCGCTTTAAATGTTGTCGTACTGTTTTGATGTTTTTTAAAGGTTTAAAATCGCATTAAACAACTTGAATCGGTCTGAATTGATAGAAAATTGTCTTATTTTCCCTTAAATGGATGAAAATAGAGATATAATTAAAAAAACAGTTCAAAGATATTTCAAAGAATTACCCTCTTTATTTGCCCCAAAACGAGGTCTAATTACACCTATTTACACAAACGAAAAAAGCCGATACAAACTGTATCAGCTCAACACTATTCAATTTTTCTTGACTTTGTTTTTTCGTCGGGGTAGCGGGATTCGAACCCACGACCCCCTGCTCCCAAAGCAGAATGATAGAGAAAGCTATTTAGTTACATATCAATTAATTGTAATGATGCGAGCTAACCATTTCAAAGATAGTTCAAAGAACGCTATTTTGAGGGCTTTATTTTGCCCCTTTCTAACTCATAATTCAAAAGAGCAATTTCTTGCTTTTGAGCACTGTTTTCTCGCAGTACTTTCCGAAGTTGCTCTCTAAGTGATACGATTATTTTGTCTTTTTCTTCCATATGGTTTATTTATTGAAATATTACATCTTGTTCTTGAAAACGTTCTTTCCCAGATTCATCTTCCCATGTGAATCTTATCTTGTGCATTGGCTGATGACTGGTAAATAAAATAATGGAAAGTTCTACTGAACCTTGCGGTAATAAACTAGGGAGAGGGAACATCTCAAGTCCATCTGTAATGATTATGCCTTGATCATTACTTAATGTTTCCGATTTAAAGTTGATATTAGAACCTTTTGTTTTACCTTTATTATATACTTTCATTCTCCAGATAGGATTTCCTTTTCTATCGGAGGTCTTGTATACATTAGCTTCGATTAAAGCTTGTTTTTTCTCTAATATCTCCTCTTTACTTTTTTGAAGTTGATATTCGTTTAGTAATTCTTGTTGTTTGTTTAATAGCTTTTGTTGATCATTAAGCTTGACTTGTTGCTGATTTAATCTTCGAGTATGGTTTATATACATATAAATCCCCCCTAAAAAAGTAAAAGCAGTTATTAGCCAATCTATATTTTCTATGATATTCTTCATTACAATTTATATTTTAAAATAAACTTTTTACTATGGTTATTACAGAGTATAACATTACCAAATCATTTGATAAAAAGACTGGTAAAATCCGGCATATAATTACCAAAGATAGAGAAATCGTATATGATATGACATTTAAGTTATCTAAAAATAGAAACACTCCTTTTAGTCCAATTGATTTTTTAGAAGCAGCTCTAGATGGTGAACAAGTTATTATCAATCCTCAATACTATAGAGAACTTCAAAATATAGCTTTCGAACTCCATTTGCTGAATGTTTGTAAAGCGGATAATGAAAAAGGAGAAATATCATTTACAAACAAGATCAAAGGTCAAATAAAAAAAATGGTTTCTCTTTTTACTTAATCTTGAAAAAATTGTTGCCTTTAAATGCATCTTCCAAAGACTTTTTGATGTAAGCCTCTGCATCGGCTTCTATTTGCCCTTTTACTTCTTCAATCGTCTCTTGATTGTATGAAAGTAGTTCATCATATCCGCCAAAATATTCTCTATTACATTTAACACATTTGATATATGATTTGTCATCATTAAATTCAAAAGATTCAGTGTCACCACATGTCGCACATCTTAACTTTCCTGTATATCTTTCTTTCATATTATTACTTTTTAGTTACACAATCAATTAACTAGACTCCTTATTTATTTGTTTTGTATATGCTTAACTTTAAATTCTTTCATGGACTTTTCTATCTTTTGAAAAAGGTCTGTCGTTTTTGTTGAGTATGTAGATAAAGACCCTCTAGGATCATCTGCAAATCTGAATAATTCATCTGCATCCGCATATATTGATACTAACTCATTATAAGCATCCTTGCAATTTGAAGGATAATCATTTAGTAGTGGCATTATAGTCTCGATTGAATCTCTCTTTTGTTTTAACCTTTTATACGTATCTGTTGTGATTATGAACTCATTAAGCTTAGCTAAGGCTTCATTGAAATCGGTGCAATACTCCCCATTGTATTCATGATCATAAATTACTTTTCTCCAAGTATCACAATAGGTAAGAACTATAGCTTCACTTAAATTAGCTTCTTTCTCAATCATGGAAGCAGCATTAGAGAGTTTTTCTTTATACTTCTTTTCTGAATTACATGAAACCAAAACTATGGTTAGTATTGCAGTTAAATAAAAAAACTTTTTCATCATATTGTTTTTTGTGTTATATAATCAATTAATTGGGCTCCTAAATTCTTTTATTTTTGCTTCTTATAGGTTCCAGCTTCACTTCCGGTTTCGACTTTAAGAGTCGTGCCTGATATCTTACAATCTAAATAATATGGAGTCTTTTCTTCTGGATATACATCATAAATATAGATTCTACCTTCCTCGATTTTATAATCGAACATTTGAAAGGAAATTGGAGTAGCATTGCTGTAAATTCCAAAAGAGCCAGTACCATCCTCATCGAAACTTAATAATTTGTGAGTACCTTCGATTCCTGTCGACCAATAACCTATAATGTTATTGCTGTTAAGTTCAGTCCAATCTTCTTTATCTTTGCTGCAGCTAGTTAAGATGAGAATAGCAAAAAGTGTGAATAAAATGTTTTTCATAATGCTAAAGTTTTATAAGTTGTTTTGTTTTAGTTTATTGAGGCGTTCTTGTCATTCTATAGTATCCTTTTCATATATTATAAGGAACTATATATTACTTATTCATTAATACATTAATCAATCGTTCCTTTTCCTCGAGAAGTTTATCCTTGCCTTCAAGACGTTTGTCCTTCTCATTAATAATGTTCTTTAGATATTGAATTTCACGCATTGCTGCTTCTAATTCATCTTGGCATTTAGATACTTCAAGTTTATTATGTTCTCCTGAAACGACGGAGTTGCCGTTTCCATTAACTGAAGCAGAGTTGTTTTTATTGCAAATATTAGGATAAAAGAACGATATATCTTGTCCTATGGCAGTTGCAATGTTTTCAAGTAAACCTGTTTTTATATCATCAACCTTGAGATATGCATTAAAAGTCTGAGGACTTACACCTAATTTCACAGCAATTTCACTTTGGGTAAAGCCACATCTTTTTAATTTTTCTTTTATTTCTAAACCTGTCATAATCAAGATATTATAAATTTATAAAACAAATGGCTGAAAATAATCAGTGTTTTATTTGATAAAATAAGTATTATGCTTTATATTTGCGGCGTAATCATTAAAACATTAAAGTTATGACAACACTTTTATTGACCTCTATCATCCTTGTATTCCTCCTTATAATATTAGGAATTACATTTCGGAAACCTATTATTCGTCTAATTCACAATCACCAGGATACTAAACTACGTAAATGGTGTGTACAACAAGCAACTATTAGTAAAACCTTTGATTCTTACGATCACTATACTGAAACCTATTACGCTTCATCTAACGCAGTAGCAGCTTCAGCCGAGAGGATCTATCTATTCATCAAAGAGTATATTACTTACTTATCAGATGAAGAGAAAGAAGCCATCTTTCCGGAGAAGTACAAGAAAAAGGATGATTCTTAACCTCGTCCTGTCTTACGTGTAGACGGTTTTGTTTCAGATGGTAATTTAAGAAGCTTACGACTTAATTCTTCATAAGAGTCTTTGACGTAAATACAATCATCTTTGCTGAATCGGATAATAGTGTAATCTTCATCTTTATATAAAGATTGGATAAAATCAATGTTGATAACCTTTTCAATATCATAGGCATCAATCACCTTGATAAAATTTTTCATAACAGTTTCATTTAGTAAAGAAACGGAAGCCCTGCATCCGGCCTGAGAAACTTGATTCAGAGCTCCGTGTCTTTCGATTAAACATTTTAAAACGTAATCTTTAAAACATTACAAATATGAGCAAAAAAAATGGTTCAGACAATAATATTGTCCCAAATCTCAAAAAATTACCCCTAGCAGAGTATTTTGCAGCCTTACCAAAGGCAGAACGTCGTCCAGTTATCATATCAGCTCCTAAAGAAGATGTTATTACAGCTATTGTAGAAGCGACACAACGTAATCGTCATACAGTTCGTTGCTGGATGTATGGATATACCCAACCTAACAGTATGGTTGAAAAAAAGATTGTGGCTGAGATCTTACAATCAGATGTCGCAACCTTATTTCCTGAAAGAAAGGAGGAATGATTATGACTGGAATGGAATTTTATTTCACTCCTAAAGGTGAAGTTATGATTACCGATGAATGTGGTACGCGTCAATTGGAACAGTCAAATCGGGAGTTTATTTCCGAAATCATAACTCGAATGGGAATATTTTGGCCAGAAGCACTGGAGAAAGCATCATTGGAATATACAGACCGACGATATAATATCCCTTGGTTTGAATTTTCAATAGTACGTCGTTTTCTTAAATGTAATTTTGGTGAGTTCGATTCAACAATGGATATTGATCAGATGGGAAACTTTCACTTTGAGGAGGTCAAATGTCCGTTAAAGGGTGAATGCAAATATGAAGGAATAATCTGTAAACCAAAATTTAATAGTACACTGTCGGAACGTGAGTTAAGCGTTATGCGATCATTTTATGAAGGGATGGAAGAAAATGCAATAGCAGATAAGTATTGCATTTCATTGGAAACTGTACGTACACATAAACGGAATGCCTTTAGGCGTATAGATGTCCATTCCTTGGCAGAGTTCTTTCAGTATGCTAGGAAAAACAATCTATTTCAATAACAAGTAAACTCTAAAATCAATATTAATCAGGCAGCATAGCATAGAGATGCAGATGTGTTTCAGTAAATCAGCTCAACACCATTCAAAAGTTAAACAAAGAAACAGCCTATTAAGAGATTATGGAAAATTGCTTCGAAATGATGGTAGCCCGATGTATTAAAATTGGGACTGTTCAAACGCTAACGATGCTGGGCCTACTCCCCGAAGTAGTAACAATATCCCAAGCGGAAGATATATACGGAAAACGCCTGATTACAGAATGGCGCGAAAAAGCTTGGATCAAGTTTTATCCGGCAAATAATAAGGAACGAGGGAAATATTATGTGAAGCGTTCAGAACTGGAAACAGCCAGCGCAATGATGGACCTGCATAATAAAGTACCGGACAACATTATCAAACAACTAATGCAACTAGCCGTATGACCTACATACCGAAGTCATCAGAGATGCTAAAGGCTCTACAGGAAAGCATTGGTAAGCAGCTTGATGCAAGAGAAGAACAGAAAAGGAAATGTAGCTCTGAACCAACTTCTACAGAGGTGGCACCTTGTAAGATGGATATAACCAAACAACCTACTGCGGAAGACATACTCCTAATGGAAGAGTATAGCCGTGGAGTATACCAAGGAGATTAATAAATAACTAATATTTAGATAATTATGAGTAATAGTATTCAAATTAGAGTGGAGGAGCTAAACGCACTTCCAGCAACGAAAATTGTCGAAAACGAGAAAGTGGAACAGAAGTTCATCGGTATGTATAACGCTATTTGGGGTACAGATATGGGTGAACAGATTTATAATCGCGAGAAGTTTCATTTCAATAAATTATTGACTGAAACGCCAGCTTTACAGGAATGTACAAAACTGTCCCTCTTTGGTTGTTTCCTTGATATGGCAGTGAATGGTCTTTCTCTTGACCAATCAGGCAGACCGCAGTGCTATTTAATTCCTCGTAGTGCTAAAGTGAAAACTGCTAATGGTGATATGTGGGAAAAACGTGCCGGGCTCACGGTTTCAGCTTATGGTGAAGTATATATGCGCCAGCGTGCCGGACAAGTTCGCTATGTAGATAATCCAGTAGTAGTATTTGAAGGTGACAAATTCCGCCCTATTATCGGAGTAAATGGTGCTAAATCTATAGAGTACGAAGGAGCTTTCCCTAGAAAGTCAAACAAGCCGGTTGCCGTGTTTATACGTATTGTACGTAATGACGGGTCAGTTGATTACTCTTGGATGATGGAATCAGATTGGAAACGTTTATCTACTTTTTCAGCCAAGCAAAACAAAGGAACGGCAAACTCTCTGTATACCTCCAACGGTGGACATATTGATACAGGATTCCTTGAAAACAAAATGATTAAACACGCTTTCGATGCATACCCCAAAGTACGAACAGGCAATTATACATCTATGGAGACACAACAGGAAGAACCTGTTATTGATTACGGGCTAGTAGATGAAGAAAAAATTAATGAACCTGTTCAAACGGTAGATGACATTAATGCTCCTTTCGGAGAAGAAAAGCAATTAGATGCTCCGGAACCTGTACAGGTAACAGTGTCTGAAGATGATGCAAACGGAGGCTTCTAAGTATTTACTAACCAATTTAAGAAAACAATTATGGCAACAGAATTAATCAAAATAGATGAGGTAAAAAACATCCTTTCATCCTTTCCGGACATCATCGGAAGAAATACTAACTCTGTCAAGAAATGCAATGAAGCTGGTCAAACTCTCCTTGATACAATCGAAGGAGAAGGTATGAATGAAACGATAGATCAAGCTGCATCCGACTACTTGAGGAAGGTAAATAATACACTCAAAAATATGGATGAACGTCGTAAACCTATTACGCAGATATTTGATAGAATACGTTCCTTTTTCACCTCCCAAGAAAAACAAATTGATCCTAAGGATCCTTCAACAATTCCCGGAAAGCTTGTAGCAAAGCGCAATGAGTATGCTAAGTTCAAATATGAAGAAGAGCAGAAGAGAAAGAAAGAAGCAGAGCAAAGAGCTAGGATTGAGACAGAGAAAGCAAATTATCAACAGACAATAGAGAACAGCCTTCTTTCTTATTTCAACCAGTATCTTTCAAGTAAAGTTTCTGAATTACAGGGCATCTTCTCTAATTTGACACATGAGAATTTCGATCGCGAAGTTATAGGAATCACAGTCTTTCAGACCGATTATCCCAAATCTCATTTTGATAAGTTTAGTGCGGATTCAGCGACTTACTATATCAGTCAAGAAACAAAAAAGGAGATTCGCCGAAATATCTTAGAAGGTAAATATGAACAATATGCTCAACAGTATAAGGCTAAGTTATTAAACGTTAAGCAAGATCTTACCGACCGTATTCCGTCTAAACGTAAAGAACTAGCAGAGTTGGAGCTGCTTCGTCTTGCTAATGCAGAGGCAGCCGCCAAAGCGGAAGAAGTACGCAAACAACGTGAAGCTGCAGAAACGGCTAAACAGATGGAAGAAATAAAAAAAGCGGAAGAAGCAGCTAAACAAGAAGCTGCAATGAAAGCGCAGCAAAGTTCAATCGGTAGTCTTTTTGCAGGTGCTGCTGCATCTGTTGCCCCTCCACCGATAAACGCTAATGTGAAAGAAAAGATTGTTGTTTTGCATCAGCAAGGATATTTGGAGATATTTCAGATGTGGTGGCTAAATGAAGGACAGAGTCTGCCAGTTGAAGAACTAGAGAAAATCTTTAAGAAGATGATTACCTATTGCGAGAAACAGGCAAACAGCAAAGATCAAAAGCATATCGAATCACAATTCATCAGCTACGAGGCAGATGTAAAAGCTAAATAGTTATGTCAAATCCCGATTCATATTATTCGCGTACAGAAGTAAGTAACTCTGATCTGACAGAACTTAAAAATTATCTCTATCCCCGTGCTCAATACGGGGATAAAGAAAAGGCATTCAAGTTCGGTACTCTTGTAGACGCTCTTATCACAGAGAATGACCGTGTTCGGTATGACAAGCTGATGGTAGATGATTATGTGTACACGACAGAAGAATTTGAATTAGGACTTGAGATGCGTAAGGCTCTCCGGAAGGAAGCGGAGAAAGACCAGTTTCTTGCTGTTGTGCTAGCGCAGTCTGATACACAGAAGTTCATGGTAAATAAGCAGCAGGAGTTCCATTATGGGAACTTTGCCTATCACCTCGATACTCGCTGTAAATGGGACTGGTGGTTATCTGCTTACGGTTTTGGTGGCGATTTGAAAACGACCTTTGCAGAGTCTCAGGCACAATTCGATGAAGCGATAGATTTCTTTGACTGGGACCGATCCCGTGCCTGGTATATGGATATCGCAGGAAGTAAACAGGATTTCATTTATGCAATCTCGAAAAAGAACTGCAAGATATTCAAGCATTTTATCACCGACCGTAATCATCCTACATATACCAAGGGAAAAGAAAAGTACGAAGACCTGGCTTTCAAATGGTGGCAATTGATGGTCTGATTATATTTTATCATAAAAACAATATGAACTTACTTATCACACCTAAATATCAAATATTGGATGAATTAACTAATATAGATTCATTTCTCAATATAACCATGAGCGAAGATGCGACAGAAGCGGTACAACGTGGCAATGACTTGGCTGTATATGTTGCCCGTTCCGGCAAATTACTTGCAGACTCAAAATACTGGCTCAATGAGGCGATGAAATCCGAGGTCATGCAGACGCTTGTTGATACAGCTAAGAATGCGAAAGCAACAGCGACGGCCATAAATGCTCTAGTTAACTCTTTGTGTAGGGAAGAACGATATTTGGTCGACTGGTGCGAACGCTGCAATCGGACGGCGACGCATCAACTATCATGGTGTGTAACTGTGATAAGTAAAGCAAAAGAAGAAATGAAAATGTCCGGAATGTATAATAACAATAAAAAGCAATCATCATGAAAAACTTAAAAAGAATCACAATCGGGCTAGCCGTTATCGGTCTGTTTACGGCATTGTCTTTCTCTCAAAGAGAAGATGCAACGACTAGAGAAATAACTACGGCTGCCGTCATGGGAGTTGTATCAGCATTTAGTATTATCACTTTATCAACTAAAGAAGATTATGGAACAAGTAAAAAATGAGATCAAGAAGGCGGTTATCAAAAAAGACCGCTTGAATGTAGTGTACAATGAGCGTTTCTCGGAAGCGAACTACACGAATGTAATTAACAAGAGCTGCGATCAGATCATCCACAGCGATTTAAGAGAAGCGTTTAGCCGGCTTAAATTACATCTCGTTGTATTGTGTGAGCAGCCAGAGGCATCTAATATCAACAAAGATAGCTTTACTTCCCCGGGCTATGCAGAGACTCTGGAAAATTATATCATTACGGGCTATGCAAATGACAGCGTCGATGGTGTTTCTGGAATTACCATTATGGGAGCTAAACTTCTCCAGTCCGGCAAAGTTGTTGACTTGAAAATCTTCGTTCCTCTCCTTGATGCAGATTACCCTTACTATGAAGAATTGAGCATTGATGCTGCAGCTTGTGATGCGGAAGTTGAAAGTTATCTGTTTGAAGAGAAATGGGGAGTCAGACAAGAGCGGCTTGATTTCGAAACGGATGAACCGGAAGAAGCTGTTGTACTGGAAGAAGAGAAGCCTAAAAAAAGAGGACGTAAAAAACAAATAGAGGCGCCTGCACCTCTTGACGCAACCGCATAATCAATCATCACAGGGGGGATAATTCCCCCTGCTAAATACTCTGAATCATGAATATTGAATTAAAAGGAGATAATTTCGAATTATCATTCAAATATAAGACTTCAATAATAGATCGGGTCAGACAGATTCCCGGTAGACGTTTTGATGGTGCTAAAAAAGTTTGGATTGTCCCGACAAGGAGTAGGGTAGAGCTTGAAAGGATGATTTATCAAATACAGCAGTTTGAGAATATAAATTGGGTAAACGGTACAGAAAAAAAGGAGGAAGATATCGCTTATGATATTCCGGAACTGCCGGACCTAACCGTTCCGCACAATTTAAAGATTCAGCCTTATCCTTATCAGCTTAAAGGTATTGCACGGGGATTGGAACTAAAACGGTTTATGAATTGCGATGAACCGGGACTCGGTAAGACATTGCAGAGTATTGCAACAATAAATCTTGCTGATGCTTTTCCTTGTCTTGTCATTTGTCCATCTTCACTCAAAATAAATTGGTTACGTGAATGGGAGAAATTTACAGATAAAAAAGCGATGATCCTAACCGACAAGGTGCGTGATACGTGGACTTTTTTCTTCCAGACAGGAATGCACCAGGTGTTTATTGTTAACTATGAATCATTAAAGAAATACTTCGTACAACGCATAAAGAAAGCCGAAGGCTGGACGTTGAGAGATGTAGAATTTAGAAACTCAATCAATTTATTCAAGTCAGTTATTATTGATGAAAGTCACCGTTGCAAATCAGCATCAACCCAGCAAGCTAAATTCTGTAAAGGGATATGCACCGGTAAAGAATGGGTGATAGAACTTACTGGAACCCCAGTTGTCAACAGGCCAAAAGACCTGATTCCACAACTGGCAATTCTAAACCGTATGGAGGATTTTGGTGGCTATAAACCATTTGTTAACCGATACTGCTCCGGACAAAGAGAGGCTTCTAATTTGAAAGAACTGAATTTCAACCTTTGGCAATATTGCATGTTTCGTCGTGAAAAGTCTCTTGTTCTTACAGACCTTCCGGATAAGATACGTCAGGTTAATACTTGCGAAATTACAAATCGCAAAGAGTATATGGATGCAGAACGCGACCTTATTATGTATCTACAGAAATACAAGGATGCTGACGATGATAAGATAGAAAAGGCTCTACGTGGTGAAGTGATGGTACGTATCAATATTCTCCGGCAAATTTCTGCTCGTGGCAAAGTACGCGATGTTATTGAATTTGTGAAAGACTTCCGGGAGAATGGAAAGAAAATAATCCTCTTTTGTTCGCTTCATGAAGTTGTAGATCAATTGAAACGTTACTTCCCCACGGCTGTATCTGTAACAGGTAGAGAATCACCGGACATGAAGCAAAGAGCGGTTGACGCCTTTCAAAATAATCCTAAAGTGGATATTATTATTTGCTCAATAAAAGCAGCCGGAGTCGGTTTGACGCTTACCGCATCAAGTAATGTCGCCTTTGTTGAGTTCCCTTGGACGTACGCCGATTGCTGTCAATGCGAAGACCGGGCACACCGTATCGGGCAAAAGGACTCTGTTACCTGTTACTACTTTCTTGGTCGGCGAACTATTGATGAAAAAGTTTATCGCATAATTCAAGAGAAGAAAAATATCGCTAATGCAGTAACCGGGTCTACGGAAGACATTGAGGAAAATATCGTCGATATGGTTGCACGAATATTTGATACAGATTATGACGATGAGGGGTTTTAAAATGGAGCCACAACAGAAAATAGACCGGTTAAAGAAAGCGGGCTACCAAGTTCAAGAGAAAGGTAACAAGATTCGTGTTACCAAAGGATCATTAATAATCAATGGAACAATTAACCAAGTACACAAAGAAGTTTTTAATCAATAATTATAGGCACTATGAATACGTATAGTAAATATGTACCAAATGTTTTTCTTGCAAAATGTAGTGAAAAACATGAAAAAGGAGAAGTAATCGAGGTTACAACCAAGTATGGAAAAGAAAATGAATGCATTGTTTTCAACCTCATTTACGAACGTGATGGATTCTATTATTACTCGATCGTACGGGCTGATGGCTTTAATGTGCAAGAGTGGGCTAAACAAAGGGCTGAACGTCGTCATGAATGGGCTACATCTGCTGTACAGAAAAGCAGTGAATACTACAACAAGTCCAATAAAGATAAGGATTTTCTTTCTCTAGGTGAACCTATCAAAGTGGGACATCATAGCGAGAAGCGACACAGAAAAGCGATAGATGATGCGTGGAACAATATGGGTAAAAGTGTTCAGTTTGACGAAAAAGCAGCCGAGCACGAAAGGATAGCTAAATATTGGGAACAACGTGCAAATACAATCAATTTATCCATGCCGGAAAGTATCGATTTCTACGAGCATAAGCTTGAAGTTGCTCAAAAATATCACGAAGCCGTTAAATCGGGAAAGTGCCCGCGTAGTCATTCTTATGCTCTTACTTATGCAAAGAAAGAAGTAAATGAATTACAAAAGAAATACGAACTCGCAAAGACACTGTGGGGAGATGTTTAATCTAGTAGCCTTCGGGCTACTATAATTCAAGCCAAAATAGATATGAATTTTAAATCATTGGTAGCTCAATTAGCAAATCGCATCAATCAGCCGCATGTGATTGAAACATATATGCGTAAAGTATTTGCGTCTGGCGTTGAGTGGCAGAAAAAGCAATCTCCTTGGATAAGTGTAAAAGATAAGTTACCAGAACCAGAGCAAGAAGTTTTTCTTTATGATAGAGATTCTGTTAAGCACTATGCAATAGGGTGGCTTCGAAAGAAAAAAGGATATTGCAAAAGTAAATGGTTTGTAACAAATGGTTATGTCACCGATGAAAGTATTACCCACTGGATGTCAATACCGAAGTTTAACGTATAACAAGATAGAAAGGAGCAAAATACAGGATGTGTATTATATTAAAAATCAAAAAAGAGGTTATGATATAATAACCTCTTCTCCTAAAACACTAAACTTCATATCTGAAAGCAACAGTCTTTGGATTTATTGGTCCATCAAGTGAAAATTCTTCCATGTACGTTTTAATAAGCTGAAATGCAGATTCTTCTACAATTTCGTAATCTACTTTATTTGCCTCATGCAGCTCTTTCGATGGATAAGATGATTCACCTGAGAAAGAATGGGTTTTTCCTTTTAATTCAAAAGAAACATAAATTATTGCCATACATTTAAAATTTAAGGGTTTAACAATATTGCAAAGATACATATATTTTTATACAAAAATGATAATAGCATGGTTTTCTTGCGGAGTAACATCCGCAGTCGCTTGTAAAATAGCATTGAGCCTGTACGAAGATGTTCAGCTCTACTACATAGAGACTGGCTCCTGTCACCCGGACAATGCTCGTTTTCTATCTGATTGCGAAAGATGGTACGATCAGCCTATTCACATTATCCGAAGCGACAAATACACCTGTGTTGCTGATGTATTGCGGAAAGGATGGATAAACGGACCACATGGCGCAGCTTGTACGCTCAAACTGAAGAAGGAAGTCCGGTACAAATTAGAGAAGGAACTTGGAAGTTGGGACGGTCAAGTATGGGGCTTCGACTTCGACCCAAAGGAAATAAACCGAGCCATCCGATTCAAGCAGCAGTACCCAGACACAAAGCCGCTGTTTCCGCTTATTGAGCGGGAAATTACCAAGTCTGATGCAATGGGCATACTATGGAAAGCAGGTATTGAAATCCCTGCCATGTACAAGATGGGTTATAACAATAATAACTGTATCGGTTGTGTCAAAGGTGGTATGGGATATTGGAACAAGATACGAAAAGATTTCCCGGATGTATTCGATGAGGTAGCACAGATTGAACGTGATGTTGGAGCAACATGCCTAAAGGATAAAGACGGTCGTATTTTCCTTGATGAACTACCAATATGGCGAGGTGACCCAGTGGAAGAGATTATACCGGATTGTTCTCTTATCTGCCAAATTGAATTTCAAGAGATAATCGACAGACAGGTAGAGCGAGTTTTGAAAGGAGAAATTAGTATTAATGATGTAGCCTAATTAGGCTCAAAACAAGATAGATATGAGCAAAAGAGTAGCATATTTTGGAACTCAAGGAGGCGGTATTCCTGGACATAGTTTTACTGCTATTATCGGAGAATTTAGTTATGAAGAAGAACGTGAAGTAATCAGATTAGATTGTGATACCACATTTAAGGTTTTTGATGGTAAGAGACAATTCAAGTTCTTCAATTACGGGAAATATATGTGTCTTGCTTTTCCTGCAAGTCCTGATGACAAAAGAGGTGGAAGCATAACAATCGTATTAATCGAGGGGAAAGATACAAGTAGAAAAGAAATATTAGGAGCTATTGAAACATCTTCTTTCCTTAAAAAACAATTCAATAGGTTATGTGAATTATATGGCGTCCATATGCCACAAGTTTAATTCTTTACTAAATCAAGCATGAACAGAAATGAAGTAGATGAATTTATTGAAGACAATTTCGGTCCTCATGATAAATTAGCCATATTGGAATTGGTAGACGAGGTTAAGAAAGATGCAGTACATGCATTCGCAATATCATGTCCGCTCTTTGAAGAGAAAGATGGCCTTATGGTATGTCATAAGGAAGAATCTCCATACACTGAATGCCTTCACCGATATTTCAATATACGTAACAAGAAAGATATGCCACAAGGGATTAAACCTTGTAAGTATATAGAGAATTTTATCAAAGAAATCAATTTATAATAAGAAAAATATGAGCAAATATACAGCAAGGCAAATAGCTGAATCTGACGAACTATTTGAAAAGCAAATACATAAAGTCAGAAAGTTCTATTTGAGCCGTAATCCCGATAAAATGATGATGCTTGAAGAAAGAAAAGCGGTCGTCAAAGAACGGAATAGAGGTCTTTCCCCAGAATATGATAAAGAATACTATTGTGGAACTTGTGGAGCTAAAGACGGTGCGGAACATCCTAAAAGCGGATATTGCTTTCACTGTGATACTGATAACTGGATTTCAAAGAATAACGAATAACAAGATAGAATTGAATGAAACGTCCACAGAGTAATGGATTATTCGAAGTTGCAGGAGGTCAAGAGAAAGAACGTGGCTTCTGCTGCATGAAACTGATAACTTTCCTCTCTGCTAATAATGTAACAGATTGGGATGAATGGCATGGAGCGCATCTTTCTGCTATGTCAGGGAGATGTCCCTATGCTTCGCAGTGCCCAATTCATGAGAGAACGATAGCAGTAGTAGGTAGAAGACCAATACAATTTAGCTTATTTTGAATAATGACTAAAGAAAAGTGCATTTTATGCGGAAAAGAAACGGTATCGGTTATTAAAACCGGTACCGACTTTATGTGTTATAATTGTTATGCAGATCAGCGTAATCCTACGCGCTCTAAAGAAGTACATAATAACGAGGAAGCTCGCATACAAACAGAGTTCTTTAAACTTATTCCTCTATATTTCCCTAATATACCTGACAAACTTATATTTGCCGTTCCGAACGGTGGAAGCCGTCATATACGTGAAGCTGCTAACCTGAAACGTCAAGGCGTAAAGCCTGGTGTTTCTGATGTGATCGTACTTATTCCCAAAAAGGGTTTTGCTTCTCTCTGCATAGAGTTTAAAACGAGGGTAGGGAAACAGTCAGAAGAACAGAAAGAGTTTCAAAAACAAGCGGAATCATGCCGTAATAAGTATGTGGTAGTCCGAAGTGCATCACAGGCAATCGAAGAAGTACGAAAATATCTTTCTTAATAGAATTGAAATTTGTAATACTGAAATTCCACAGATTGAAATAGCTTTTATATGATAGGGGAGAGGGCATCTATTTTTTATATCTTTGCTCTAAAAATACAAGTATGACATTTGAAGAAGCTATTTCGCTAGTTGATAGAATAAAATATCAGATTATAGGTAAACCAGTTAAAGGCCACATAATTGAATATCTGCTTATAGGGCCTACCAACTGGGAGGAGATGAGCGACTTTATGAATTTACGTATTCAAAAAGGAGAAGAAACAGCGCAAATTGAATTCTCTCATAAGGGTAAGAGCCTTTCTGTATATGGCGTGGCTATTACCAAAATAGAACCTGATATCCCAAAATGGGAAATGATAATCCTTGACGACTGGGAAAAGATAATATACAATTAGAGAGGTAGCTTATTCAGCTACCTCTACTCCAATTTTTTTATTCAATCATCATTTTAATGCAAATTTACGCTTCACAAACAGCTTACTGCGTGCAAAGTCATGAAAATCAATTAGCATTGCTAGTTTCTTTATTTCCTGTTCATTTCTCAACACCTTTATTGCACTTGTAAAGTCTGAATACGTAAATCGTAACCAGTGACAATAAAATTCACCATCAATTATCCAAGGAACATCTGAATTAGCCAGATTACCACTCCTGTAGCAGCCATACATCTGTTTAATAATATTTTGCTCAAAATCCCACCGGTATTGCCATTCTAACTGTTCTGTGGTAATTACCTCCATTTCACGAAAATACTCAAAAACGTCTTTAACAGAAACAAATATTACTCCATCCTTTTCAATATACCCAATCTTCTTTGCCATAATGTTTAATTTTAAAGTTGCACAAACTTACTCATATCTTCGAGAATAGTACTTTTTAAAACATATAAATAAGTTAAATTAAACTGTGGATACATATTTTATACATGCAAATGTAAGAAGATAAACACAAAATAAAAAAGCCCCGACTACACTTAGTCGAGGCTCATTCTTAATGGAATAAATAACGTATTGTCTCCCGCTTTCGAAAATTAGCAACTTTTCCGTAGAGAGATGATACAACAGACATCCACGTCTGTATACAAATATAATAATTATAAATGAGATAAGCAAAAGAAGAGCCCCGAATCAGAGAGACGGGACAATATAAAAAGGATTTATCATTAATAGAACACAACTTATCTCTAAAATAACAAATCAATAATGATTGTTTGGTACAATTACTTTAGAATCTTTCATCATACTAATATATGCTTTCAAAAATGCTTCAGCAGTATCAAGATTAGACTCAACATTAGAAGGATTATATATTCCTATTCCATCTGCATCTTGCGGTTTTGTCAAATGACTTGTATACCAGTAATACAAACCACCTTCCTTTTCAATTCTTGCATACACAGTTACCATATTATCATATTTATCTTTCACCGCATAAGTGAATTTTTTTATTGTTTTAGCCATATGATGATTATATTTATAAGATATACAGATTATATACTCAATCTTAATTTCAAATTAGTTTTTGTAGGACAGCAAAATCTAGTAAGAACATCAATAGGCAAACTAAATGCAGTTGCCATTTCCTCATTTGAGTATTCCAATTCATTCTTATGAAGTTTATAAGCCTCATTGTACATATTCGGCATATCAATATATACACTCACAGGTTCGCTTTTTCTATATCCTCTTCTACTTAGTTCAATACTAAAATATTTATATTTTTCGTTAGTAATACATTTCAAATCTTTTGCCCTACGTACAATAGATGCCATGGAGGTTAACCAATATCTTTTTAATTCCACCAAATACTGCAGTTTTAGTCCACGTAAAGAATTTGATATAGCATCAGAAGGCATAAGGAATTCTGAAGCAAATTTATTTGCTTCATCTTCTTTATCCCTATATTCAGAGATTAGAAACTCATTTGAGGTATGCATGATCAAATGTCCCAGTTCATGTGCTAAAGTGAATCTTTTATGGTCATTACTGAAATTCTTATTAATAATAATCACATAATATCCACCATCTGTCAAAAAAGAAACCCCATCAAATAGATCCACATCATAATCCAATTCTATGATTATAATCCCATTTCTTTCCAGCAAAGAGAATATATTCCGAACCGGTTCATCTTTTAAGCCTAAATACTTCCTGGTGTACTGAGCCACGGTTTCGGGTGTATATCCATCTTCAAGGTCAATCATTCGAAATGACATATCTGGAAATTCCACAGACTCCCCCATTTGGTCTACAATATAACCTAATAACTTGTTTGAAAGGTCTATTTGGGAACGTTCATTTTTAGTCATTCCTTTCTTCCTTCGGTAATGCGCATTTTCTGCAATATTTGAGATTTTCTTCTCATAAAAGTCAGTTGGAAATCCCAGAAAATCTATTATGCGATTAAGCACATCGGTAGATAAAGGCCCAATACCCTTCTCATACTTAGATAAATTAGATTGTGACAATCCAACAATCTTAGAAGCAAGCTCGGTTTGTGAGTAACCTCGATATTCACGAGCAAATATTATCTGCTTATAGTTGATTTCCATTTTTGCTATCAGTATTGTTGTTTTCTAAAATAAATTCGGTGATGTATCATATTATTAATTATTTGTTCCTTCTTTCTTTTTGATATTTTTGCGTACAGAGAGAGAAGCGGCAGCTGGCTGAACATCCATTGTTCTATTAACTGTAGAAATATCATTTTCAGAAATAGTCCATCTCACTTTATTTTCATCGATATAAACCAATTTGGGATTTATAATCTCCCCAAAACGACTTTTATTATATCCAAAAAATAAAATAGGTTCTGTCCCGTTATCATACATATCAAACAAATAACCTTGCTCTTGGTTCTGAATAGATGATGAAAAACGAGTTGGAACATTCATTGGCATATTTTTACTATTTAATTTCTTAAAAAGCATAATATATCCATTAACTCTAAGCATAAACCTTTTGTACTTTCCAAATGTCCAGTCATCTTTAAAAACAGACTGAACACTTTGAATTATTTTTGAGTTTAAGAGGGAGGCTTCAAATCCTCGACAACGAGCTGTAAACGGGGTTTGTATTACCTCTTTTTCATAATTACGTACAGCATTCCAAAAAGCATCAAATAGCTTTTCTAACGACTCACGAAGTTCGTATTCACATTCTTTAGCGTTTATTATACGCTTCCTTTTGGCTGTTTCAGCCACATTCTTTAATTTTGCCATAAAATAAAATTTTATATTTTTACATCACCGAATTTTAAGTTTATCTCTGCGCCAACAGAGATATTCTTTTGCTGCAAAGATATATATTATTTCCCAAATATTGTATTTTCTCACATATAATTTCGCCAAAAAATTGTATTTTCAATAAAAGAAAGACTTATTTTTTGAATTTATACACCAACCATCCCGCAAGAATCAAGCCTATGACATAGCGATAAACTTTATCTTTATGCAAATCCCACCAAGATAATTCGACTGCCTTCTCTCTTTGATTTAGTAAAGCATTCACCTTGTTACTTATAGTATCAAGTCGATTCGAGAACTGCTGCAAAGTAATGGATAATGTTTCATCAACTTCAGTCTGTTCTTGCTCCTGTTTAGAAGCGGTGGTAATACTTTCTTTGACTGGATACTGTTTTCCAGCTGAATCTGGAAGAGACAAGTAAACTGTTTTATTCTCAATTTTCAGCTCACTCAACTTTTCAGTAGTAACTTTCGTTTGCTTATTCACATCCAGCCGTAGTGATTCAATTAAGTTTCGCAAATACAAGAAATCCCCTGAATAGTCAATCTGCTTTTGCGTCTCAATGTTATGAGACGTTTTGCAGGAAGTAAACCATATTCCTGACATCAGGAATATGGTTATATAAATTAGCGTTTTCATGGCCGGATCACTGTATTACGAAGAAAATTAGAAAACTCGGAACGAACATCAAAGCAGGGACAAGCCTTGATGTATTCTGCCGGTTCCACTTCGCTGCTGTCGTCTAGGTCTGGAGATGTATCACGATGTCCGAGAACCTCGACAATATCATACTCCTTACATAACTTTGCTACCAGCTCACGCAAACTAGCTTTTTGAGCCGGAGTACGTGTATCAGCAGGCTTTCCAGATGCGTCCAAGCCTCCGATATAACAGATGCCAACACTATGCTTATTATACGAAGACTTTGAAAATCCTTTGGTATTACAATGCGCTCCGTCAATGCTTAACGGTCGCCCATTCTCAACCATTCCGTCAAGGTCAATAATGAAGTTATAACCGATTTGATTGAATCCCCGAGCCCGGTGCATCCGGTCAATATCTTTGGCTCGTAAATCCTGTCCGGCACGCGTGGCCGAACAATGGATGATAATTGCATCAATTTCCTTCATTTCTTCTCCTCCTTATTCTTTGTTATTGGGCCAATCTTTACCAAATTGACACGGAAAATGATAGCTATCAAAATGGCTGTTCCTAACCAATGCCAAGAATCTTGAAAAATAAACTCCAAAACTTCAATCATTTTGCACCTCCTTTTTGTAAGTAGTTCGTTAGATAAGGGATATTCTTTATAAACTCGACACTTAATACATAGTGCAAGAAAGCTACTACTTTGTAACCATTGCTAGAGCTAGGGAGAATTTCTTTGATATTCCTCAGAATATTTACCCCGTAGAAATAGAAAACGCTATACGTAATAAATGAGACACATTGAAGTGCACCTTCCGGATTTCCTTTGTGTTCACCAATAAAATAGATACAACTAACTAAGGTAAAGAAAATAGTTGCTTCTACGATGCATCTCCAAGCCTTTTTAAAAGAAAAGCTTTCATGATTGATTAGTAGGGCAGTAAGAAGCCCACAAATGAAGTTGAGGGCAAATACAGCAATAAGGCTTTTGATCTCCCCTGAGATAGGATTAAGATAAGCAGCTATACCGGTAATCAATCCAATAAGTAAGTTTTTGAAATAATCCATAATCATTTATCTAAAATATTAATACTTCATTTCAATACCTCACTACAATCATCAATAGCAGTCTGGAATACCTGTTTCACTTCCTCGGGAGTCAGCCCGTGATCCTCGTGTAGAGAAAAACCAGTCACCCCGTTTTTCGATATATTAAAGAATCCGACAACTGTTTCATCATTAGAAATTTCAGCTGTAACATCTTTTACCGCCTCAGTGCCGCGAGTTGACATCCTGTACTTGATCTTGATATCTGCAGTAACCTTTGATACTGCTGTACTGTTAGTTGCTTTAATATTCATTCTTTACCTCCTTTTTCTATTAAGTCATAAATCTGTCCATAAACGCCAGCGGTGAAAAACTCTGCACAAATCTCCTTTAGGAGAGTAGCATCGTCTGTTTCAATATCAAGCACACCTCGATTGTTAATAATCTGCTGCAGCATTTTATAAGCACGTAATTTTTTAGCCATATCCATACCTAGTTGAGCATTCATGCCGGTAGCATACAAGGCTTCTGAGATCATATCACGAAGAGATTTCTTCCTCTCCTTACCATCGACTAATTCAACTGCTTCCTGACCTTTGTGATCAAGTAAGTTCCGGTTTAAATTTACTTTCATAATTATACTTTCAAAATTAATATTGTGAACACTCTACAATCATTCCTTTTATAATGTGAATCTTCATGTTTTTAGAAGCAATACCTTCTAACTGATTATTTTTAAGTCCATAAAGCCATGCATCAGATACGACTGAAACAGAATTTCCACTATTGTCTTGAGGAAAAAAGCCCCTGGCGGAAACATCACCTAATACAGTAACATTACCATCGAAAAAACCTGCGTAAACGTAGTTTGATGGATAAGTCGGATTTGTCTTTGATGAACCATATATCGCTGCACTACCACCTGCATTTGCTCCGATTGCTGCTACTCCAAAGCGCCCATCTGTGGCAGGATTGAAGGTCACATTAACAACACCCTCCTTAGATGTTCCGGACCCTAATTTTAAGCTACGTGACGTCCCACCGAAATAATCGGAACGTGTCCAAATAAGACGTCCTTTTTCAATAGTAAATCCACCGACAAATCCAACCTCAGCATCAATTCGTCGTACTTTAATCAAGTCAGTATTAAGATAACCTCCTATGATAATAGTACTACCGAGCTGCGCAGCTTCAACGGCATCTTTAAAAGCCAATCCGCCTAAACCGTCTCTGTCTACTTTAGAATTAATCACCGTCTGCAGATCACTATGAAGCGCAGTAATAGTAACAGCACCTTCCAGATTGATCTTAGATGAATGGATTGTTGTTGCTTCGCCCGCCTGGTTGATATAAGATATAAGCGTATTACCATTTTCCAGCTCTTTAGAAGCGTATATCTTGTTACCGTCTGCCGTGGTAATCCATCCGGCTGTATCAATACGTTGTGTAATGCTATCTACACGTGTTACTTGTGCGGATATTCTATCGCTCAGTATATCTAATTCTGCTTTATTATTGTCGGCGAACTGTTTGAGCGCATCCTGTATTGATTGATTAGCTGCTTCGACGGCTGTATTGAAACTGGCTAAAGTTGAGTTAAAGAGAGCGAATTTATCATCAACGTTTTTTTTCTCCGCAGTAGTGGTCTGCCCGTCAGCAATAGCAACGTTGATTGCTGCGAGGAGATTGTCGATAGCGCCAAAGAGAGAGATTTTAGCATTGAGTAGGTTAGTCTTAGCAACGCCAACTAAGTATGTATTCACGTACAGCTTATTATATGTAGCTTCTACAGAGGCTTTCGTATTTTTGACTGTATTGATATATTTTTCAATAGCTTTAGTTTCTGCTTCTGATATAATACCGTCGGCAAACGCACCGTCTACATATTTATGTAAATCACTAATATCATCGTTTACTTTTTCTGCGGCTTTTGTGGCATCTGCCGCATCCTTTAACGCTTCCAGTGCTTTTTTCATTGCATCATCGGCGAAAGACTTTAACTTGTCCTGTATGGACTTATTAGCTTCTTCGACAGCAGTATTAAAGTCAGCATAAGCACTGTTGAAGCCTGCAAACTGTGTATCAACAGCCTGTTTTTCATCTGGAGTAGTAAGTTTGTCTGCAATGGCAGTATTTATTGCATTTATCAATCTTTCTATGGCCCCCATCAGCGTAATCTTTGCATTAAGCAGGTTTGTTTTTGCGACTCCGGTTAAGTATGTATTTGCATATAGTTTGTTGTATGTCGCTTCTACGGCTGCTTTCGCATTGTTAACTGTGTTGATGTACTTTTCGATAGCACTAGCTTCCGCCTCGGATATTACACCGTCAGAGAATGCACCATCTACATAATTATTTAGATTGGATACTGCATTGTTTGCTTCGCTGGCACTCTTGGCTGCCGCATTGGCTGCTTCCATAGCAACAGCGGCCTCTCTTAATGCTTCTTCTGAATAACCTTTCAAGGCATCGTGTATCGCTTTATTGGCTGTTTCTACGGCAGTGGTGAAGTCGGCATACGCAGAATTAAACAGGACATACTTATCATCAACGTCTTTCTTTTCTGCTACGGTTGTCTGCCCGTCGGCAATGGCGGTATTGATAGACTTGATAAGGTTCTCAATGCTTCCCATCAGCGTAACCTTTGCATTGAGCAACCCGGTTTTGGCCGTTCCTGAGAGATAAGGATTTACATACAGTTTATTGTATGTTGCTTCTACAGCTGCTTTCGCATTATTTACAGTGTTGATATACTTTTCGATAGCTTTAGCTTCCGCCTCAGTGATAATGCCGTCAGCAAATGCACCGTCGATATAGTCATGCAGACCTCCCACAGCATCGTTTGCATCAGCTGCAGACTTCTGAATAGAATCAATCAGATCACTAACTTCAAGCCATTCCTCCAAATTTTCTAATCCGGAGGATCCTGCCTTAATTTGAATATTTCCACCTATTTCACTTTTAACTAGGTCAAAGTAAGTTTTTCCATCCGGAGAGATGATTCGTTCTGTTGTTACGCGGCCCGGCAGAACTTCTGTGAATCCATACAACTCAACGAAGCTGCGCTCACCTTCATACTCACTGTTTAGGATGCCGGTTAGTAGGTGATAATATCCTGCTATCTGTTCCATTTTGATAGCTGTTTCACTGAGAAGGAATGTGCCGGTCTGATTTTCCTTGCTGCATACAGCATACAGATAATATTTCTTCTCTGGGGCAATAAGCGCCGGAGAATTATATTCAGCCATATCCCAAAACTTGTATTCGCTAGCTTTGTGTTCAGACGACACAGTTTTTATCCCTAGCGTCATGTGTTGGATGATGCCGGCAGGCGAATGTAGCACCTTTGTATTGATATTGTAAGTAATGTTATGAGATACTTGTACCGGGACCGCTTTTGATCTGACAAAGCGGAACTGCAAACTTTCATCACCTACGAGTAACTGCATCGTCTGTATAGTGATGGGATTGATTGAGCCGGAGAAGTTCAATAAAGCATTTTCAAGCATGGACATAGTTTCCTTTGCATCACGAAAACGGCGCTTGGTAAATCGCAAAGAATCTTTATACTTGATATCTACGTCTACTTCATTTGTCTCGATCTTATCTAATTCGCTGGTTACGGAAGTACCAACTGGATCATTTGATAATTCTATTTCCGGAGAATAAGGGTTATTCACATAACGTTTAATTCCTATCATGCGAATAAGTGAACCTTCTGGATGAAACTGGGTATCGGAGAAATCTACATAACCACCCAGCACAATCTTGCCGCCTATTTCTAGCCAACGCTTCTTTGCCCAGATACCGTCCAATGTTCCGGTAAATACGAATGATTTATCTTCATGCTCAAAGAGGTATTTAGCAGCTTCCTTAAACACTTCCCAGCTAGCACCTGTCTGCTCTTCATCATTACAGATATATGAGTTCGGTAGCTGGATACCGAATACTGCGTAGGTATCGCCTGTCTTAGGATGCCAGACATCAGGTTCCGGCATAGTGATACCATCGATCTCCTGTGGAACTATTTCAAAACGTCTACCTGCTTTCTCTATTTCTCCATTCTCTTTAAGAATGGGCTCATGGATATACTTGACTTCAAACTCTTTGCCTGTAAGTGTACCTGTTTGGAAGATGACGGTCATGGTCTCTCCGGCTATCAGACATTTCTTAAAATCAAGATCGTTAGGTATATCGCTATCTACAAAATCATAGAAGTTAGTCTCCTTATTAACCTCGATAACAGAGCTAACAGTTCCAATACGAGAAGGATAGATTGCAGTGCAGTCTAGACTATCCTCTTTACCTGTAACTAAGCTTTTGTCAGCACGCATGACACTGGTTCCGTCTGCATCAGTTATATACCTTCTACCTTCATAATGAAGGGTCTTAGATTTGGGCAGTAACAGATATTTAGCTCCGTATGTCGAGTAGTTGATATTTCGATCAGAAGTTTCTACTAGGACAATTTCGGGCGGTATATCTCCGGATTCCCGACCAACACCAACCTTGAAACCATGGCCTTTACCATAAGACAGCTTCAAAGGATTATTCTTGTTATATTCAACTTTACGAAGGTGAACCGTCTTTCCAGTAATCTGCCATTCCGTTTCATACGTATCTGCAAGTTGATTAAGTGCATCAAGAATATATGTGTGATTATAGTTGATAACTTTATCCGTTCCTTCGATGCAATCACCGACTTTCCAGCCCATATCACGACGATTTAGGTTCTCGACGAGTAATCGTAGGTGCTCATGTGCTTTAGCTGTATATGCGAATTTGATACTGTTATCTGCAATGTGACGAACTTTCCACATCATAGCATCCGCTTTAGCAGTTTCAAGTATAAGCGTATATTCAAAGTTACGCTCACCTTTCTTTTTGAAATTACTATCTTTTTTGAGAGAATAACGCTTTCCGTAAAAGTCGCACCAAGTTCCGACCGGTATTTCTAAGTATCCCGGATAGGAAAAATACAAATTAAGTGTATCTTCCGCCATGATTGCTTCGTAAGAGTAACTTTCGTCCTTTACATCGAGCTTTATTTCCTTATTACCACTATATAAAATTATCATATCATCTGATTAGAATTATAATTATAATCTAAAATATAATCAGGTATGTGTTTTTAATGCTATTCAAATAATAGTTTTTCCGGATAACCTACTGTGTAATCATACTCTTCAATCTGCGACACGATATACATCTTTTTTATAGCTGCAAGATGCAGTTGTGTCACATTATAGCAGTCGAGGGCATATAATTCTAGAGAATTTAACATTGCTAATGCGTTAAGAATAGGAATAGTATACTTCACACCATCGAACCACAACACTGTTTCGGTCCTTCCCATGTCTTGTTCTATTGAAATGGAGTTCTTCAAACCAACTCGAGTATCCTTATCAAGCCACATTTCTTTCCCACTCAAAGTAAACGAATTAACCGCCTTTGACTTGTCATACAGCAAGATACGATTTACCTTCATTTCTTTTATTTCATCAATAGAATACTCATGCTCTACCAAAATGGGAACACCATTATCACCTTCGTAAATTTCTTTTCCTTCAGACTGACCTTCTAACAAATCATTGTAATAGTCGTCCTCAATTTCTACCGAACCCTCAATTGGTTCATCGTAAAATCCTTGTTTCCAGTATTTCATAATACATTCATTTAGTTATTTGTTTATATAAAATTAGTTCTCTTGGAACTACGTACGCTTTGAAAGATTTCTCTAATATTGGAGTTAAATCACTTGGACAAAACGGTTATCGTAAATATGATGATGGTCTGCTTATTCAATGGGGGCACTCAAGTACTTCCGGGATAGGTAAAACCGTGTATCTTAATACGACCTTTTATGATAGTAATTACACTATTCAACTAACTGGAACTCGGCTCGTGCATAGTAATTATATGTATTCTTTCGATGTATATAGCAAATATGCTTCTTACTTTGTTATGGATTCCGTTTACCATAATAATGATTCCGATGCTGGAGGGTTTAGTATAGCTTTCTATTGGTTTGCTATAGGCCGTTGGAAATAAGATTACTTCCAGCGACCAATAGCAAACCAATAGAAAGAGGCTGTATTAGAACCTGCATTGGCAGCTTGCTGATATTTATTATTATATCCAAAATAACTAGTTGAAACAGAGGTGTAATTGGATATCCATGATGAATCGTTACCTGTATTTCCATTATTACAAGTCAAGTGCAGAGAATAATTTGTGTCATAGAATGAAGAGGGGAAATATATTGTTCCAGAGTAAGTGCCACTCGTCTTTTTTCCCCATTGAATCATTAGGCCGTCAGGAAACTTATAATAACCGTTTTGTCCAAGTGACTTAGTTCCAACATTTGAAAAGTCAGATTTTGCGTACGTAGTACCAAGAGAACTTAGTGCGTTCTTTTCCGCATCCGTCATAAACTTCTTATTTGTCACTTCTGTTATGTCTGAAGCAGAATGTGAATGTGATGCAGCAGCATAACTTCCCTTAGGCTGATAAGTTGAGTCATGATTATGATTCCCTTCAGCTTTACCATTCCATGTACTTTTTTCCGTATCAGTAACAAAGCGGTGAGTAGCATCCGGAGTCACTTCAGTGGCAACATGGCTATGTGATGAAGGAGCATAGCTACCAACAGGTTGATATACTCCGGAATGATTGTGATTCCCTGCAGCCTTGCTATTCCATGTGCTTTTTTCAGAGTCAGATACGAATCTATGCGTTGAATCAGGCGTAATATCAGCTGCTGCATGAGTATGTGATGCGTCAGCATAATTACCGAGTGGCTGATAATCTGCATCGTGGTTATGATTAGAAGGAGAGGCTCCGACTTCGCTTGCCGTATAAGTAGGTTTCTTCGTGGCTTTCGCCCAAGCGGGCACGTCGCTTGCCGGCATTGAAGTTGGGAAATCGCTAATATCCGCTTTCTTATGTGAGTGAGCTAATGGAGTTCTTGCATTGCTTAAGCGGGCATCGTTACCTTCACACACGGTTCCGGCAGCCGTACCGAAATCTTTATTAAAAGCCGTTTTTTTAGTAAATACAGGTTCATAGGTACCCGCATGATTATGGTTCGACGGTGATGCACCAACTTCGCTTGCCGTATAGGACGGCTTATTCACTTCCTTCGCCCAAACGGGCACATCGCTAGCGGGCATTGAAGTAGGAAAATCACTGATCTCAGACTTCTTGTGAGTATGCGCTTTAGGTGTACGGGCGTCACTTAGTCGACTATCATTTCCTTGGCAAACAGTTCCGGAAGTTGTGCCAAAGTTCTTATTGAAAGCTGTATTTTTTGAGAATACAGGTTCGTATACTCCTGCATGGTTATGTGTATCCAAAGCTGCTTTCAAAACCTTCCCTTGTTCGGCAGAAAGGACCTTGCCAGTACCACCACTTGTTAGGTTGTTGACAATATCGGAAACGTTGATTTTCTTCCCTAACTCTGTTGCCATGGTAGCGGCGAAGTTCGGATCATTATTAAGGGCATTAGCCAATTCAATAAGCGTGTCGAGGGCTTCCGGTGCTCCAGCTACAAGTGCATCCACTGCAGCTTTTACTTTAGCATCAACTCCAGAAACTGCGTTATTGGCGGCCTGTGCTGCCGCATTTGCACTATCTGTGGCAGCTTTAGCAAGAGCTGTTTGCGCTACTGATGCGTTTTTGGCTGTATTAGCATCATCAGTAGCTTTTTTCGCTAAAGCTGTTTGGGCTTCCGATGCAACTTTGGCAGCGTTAGCCTCTTCTGTAGCTTGTTGGGTTTCTTCTTTGGCAGCATTAATACTTATAATTGCTGCGTTAGCGTCATTAGTAGCTTTCTTTGCAAGAGCTGTCTGTTCAACTGATGCGTTTTTGGCAGCATTTGCATCATTCGTAGCTTTTTTTACAAGTTCTAGTTGTGCGTTAGCATCTTCTGTAGCAGATGTCATTTCTTGTATAATACCGCTATACTCAGACTTACGTTGGGTTTCGGCTTCTACACGTTCTGTTTCAGCAGAAACACGCCTAGTCTCATTTGAGGAACGAGTATCTTCCGCAGCCTTGCGGCTATCTTCATCCTGCTTTCTTTTATTTTCTTCTGATACCCGGGACGTTTCGGCTGATTTACGGTCAATTTCAGCGGACTTTCTTTTGTTTTCTTCTGATACTCGGGCTGTCTCCGCTGATTTACGGTCTGTTTCAGCAGATACGCGTTCAGATTCGACAGTAACGCGATTATCTTCGGCTGTCATTCGTGCAGTTTCATTTGCTTCTCTCGTGGATTCGGCTTCTTTTCGTTCATCTTCGGCTGTTATGCGATCTGTTTCAGCTGTAGAACGTGTTGTTTCAGCTACTTTTCGTTTGTCTTCTTCCTTCACACGTTCCGATTCTGCAGAAGAACGTCCTGTTTCAGCGGTCTTACGTGCATCTTCATTACTTATACGTGCTTGTTCATCTGATACTCGTTTATTTTCTGTTTCAATGCGGCTAAGTTCTGCAGATACACGTTGCCCTTCAGCGGTCGCGCGAGCTGCTTCCTCTGCTTTACGGGTATTCTCATTTATGATACGTACAGATTCTGCAGCTGACCGGGCTTGTTCTTCACTTGAACGATTTCTTTCAGCGTTGATACGAGTAGCTTCATTGCGTTGTCGAGTATCTTCATTCACTTCTATTTGGGTTCGGGAATCATCAGCCGCCTTTGCTGCGTCATTGGCCTTCTTTGTTGCTGCAACTACGTCATCATAGGCTTTCTTTATGAATTCAAGACTAACTTTTACACTTGTTTGTACGCCATTCACCATTTTAACGCCAATAGTGTACAATCCTACCATGCTATCAGCAAGCGTTAATTCGCTGATTTTTTTCTTTTTAATTGGCATAATTTTTTAAGTCAATATAAAATATTCCATCTTCTGTTATGATAAATTCTTCTGCTTCGGAAGCAAGCAGGAAGTCTGTTTCTCCAATCCGGAAACTAGTAAATACAAGTTTCAAGGTAAATTCCCACCATACCCCATTATTAAGAAGAAAATTGTTTGTCTGGCAACTCTTATAATAGCAAGGGTAGCTTTCACTCCACTCATCACAATAAAATATACGTTCAGCATCAGAATACTCATATCCTTCATCATCGACCTTAGCAGACAGTTTTGTAAGATCATAGAGTAGGGTATCGCGATTTCGCCAGAACGCTTCAATCGTCCCGGCCCGCATCAGGCATTTGAGAGATACTTCTTTGGTTTGGAATTTCACAACTTCACCGTCATAGATTGCTCCATCTTGACGTTTGAAATTCTGCAGTAGGTTCTTTTTTACTGCCGGAGTTTTCAGTATTTCTGCTGTACTGCCTTTCAATACTACTACACCATAGTCGGTCAGATCTTTACCGTCAAGCTCATAGCCCTTTGGAAATGGGAGGTCACTATCGTTAATAGGTTCTTGATACTCATAGTTGGCTTCACGGGGAAAGTCATTTGTAAGAGTGAACTTAGAAATTTCAAGGCCCGTATTGATTACATAACTGTTTTGAGAAGACAAACGTAGGGTATATGTTCTGTCAATGAGTGGAAAACGAAATTCATGATAGCTCAGGTCCGAGAGCTTATCAATTAGTCCGCCAATACCCATACTGCCCATATATGCAAATTCAATGCTTATATCACTTGTGTTTAGGGCAATATTAGAAAGGTCAAATTCTTGTCCATCTTCTTCCGGCCAGTCGTTTTTTTCCAATTCTTTGATAGCAGGGAAGGCTACAAGATTATTGTAGCTTCCCTTTGTAACGCATATCCCTAAACTGGTATAGGCGTCTATTCCGTCTAAGTAAAATTGTCCTGTCATCGCTTCAATGTTATGCCTTTAGTGTTCAATGTGTCAATCCCCATTCTGATAGATTCTATAGCCTTCTCAATAGCTTCAAGGCGTGCCGTATGACTACTTATGTCTGACAGGTAAGTAATGACAAGATCGCTATGTTTTACCATTTCACCTATATTCTTGTCCATGTTGGATAGGTATACAAGCTTCTCAATGATCTTATCTGTACTCAATTGTATTTGCTTAACTCCTTCGTTTATTGAGTATGTGTGAGAAGTCATAACAGCAAATGCACCATCCAGTTTATCTGCAGAGTCCTGCGACATGGAGGCAAAACCTTTCTTTGATGCTTCACGTTCATCGTCATCTTTGTTCCAGCCATACATTTCAGCCAACGCATCCCGTTTGGCTTTCATGTCATCGGAAATCTGCTGACCTTCAGCTTTTAAAGCATTATATTCTTCTTCGGTTACTCCATCATCCATAGCTTTGTAAAACTTCTCTCTCCAAGCTGTTAGTCGGCTCATATAGTCCTCTTTGAGCATTGAGTTTAGAATAGCATTTCTCATGTATTCTTCAAAGTTATCTGCGAAATCAGCACTATCGGCATCCATATCTGTAAGCAGATCCTGAAAGTCTGAACGAAGTCCGTCTATATCAATGAGAGTAGCATCGGTGATCTTCTGCTCGACAACCTCTGCAACCTGGGTAACACCATCCACTATCTGATCCGCGAATTTTTGAGTGTCAGAGTCAAGTTGTGACCAGAAGATCCCAGCATTTTCTTGAAGTTTTGTAAGTTGTTCATCTGTCAAATCAAACAGACCGGCCATGCGTCCGCCCATTTTGTCTTTAAATTCATCGACGCTCATACCTAGCGTATCTGCCGCTTGCTTCCACCCCTCCATGGACATATCTTCCACTTCAGTATATCCCTTTGAATGTGACTTGCCGGATGCACCAGAGTTCAAGTATTGTTTACCTAAAACACGTGCATTCTCATTCTGTAGCCTTATCATTTCAAGGGCCTTATCATAAGCAGCATTCGCATTATCTCCTGTAAGAGTTTCAGCCAATTCCAGTTGCTTTTCTATCACTCTATCAAGAATGTTGATATAAGATTCATAAGCTTCTTTGGCTTTCTCATACTTTTCTGTTGTGTCGTCTTTGCCGAACAGGTCGAAGATTTTCATTGCTATCTGCATAGCTGCACCGATGATGGCGAGAATGACAGATGCTTTTTCAACCGCTTTGATTGCAGTTGATGCCGTTGTTGATGCCGTTTCTACGCCATTCATCGCTGTCATGGCGAAGGTGCCGATATTGCCAATGATACTTATAATTTCACCGGCTTGTCCGCCGATAGCTGAACCTAGATCTTTTAAAGCGTCACCGAGTTCTCCGATAACGCTTGCCACTTTCCTTTCAGCAGCTTGTACCTTTGCACTGGCTTTCGTCGTTTTGTCTTTTGCTTCATTGTAGTTATCCGTTTTCTCCTTCACCTTATCCAACGCCTGCGCCTCGGTTAGATAAGCTTTAGTTGAATCGATCTTTCCGGTCTTGGGATTATACTTAGAAGACTTGACACCGTTCTCAATCATAGCACCGCCTTTCACTGCTTCCGCCTGGGTCCGGGCATTCTCTAACTCAATTTGCGCTTTAGCTAGTTCTTCCTCCGCTTCTGCCAGTTCCTTCTTCTTGTCAGATAATGATTGAAACGGATTACGTGAATCCAGTTCATCCATGATTGATTGAATAGTGCTGGTATATTCACGAAGTTGGTCCGGAGATAATACCTTAGCTGCTGTCCCTTTTGCATTCTCTAGTTGAGAAAGAAGAGAATTAAGAGTTTCAGAAGATGTTTCTTTCAAATTCTCAAAGGCACGAACGTATTCCGGAGATTCTTTCAGCTTATTATAGTCCATATTCATAAGTTCCATACCCTTATCTTTTGTAGCTTGGGTGATGGAACGATCAATCTGTTCTACCTGTTCTGTATTTCCGTCCTTTTCTGCTTGTTTGCGCTGTTCTTGAAGAGTAGCAATATCTTCGTTGAACTTTCGTTCAATCGCAAGCCGTTGATCTGTATAGTCCTGATACTGATTCAACAAATCAGATAGATCATCTCCACGATTGTACTTTGTATCAGCAGTCGCAGCGGCTTCCTTTGCAACGTTGTCGAACATGGCAAACAGTTTCTTCGTTGACTCAGAATTGATGAAAGCACTTGTATTAAAAGTCTTCTTCTTGTTTTCCGGATTAGCTTCAAAAGCAGAACGAGCATCTTCAATCACTTTTAGTTTCTTGTCTTCTGCTTCACGCTCGATAGCCTGCAATTCTAGTTTGTGATTAAGCTCCCTTTGTCTGAGGACTTTTTCACTACTCTCTTTGAGTTTGTTTATTTCAAGTTGTTCGAGTTCATTTGCTGAATCTTCTTTTATTCGTTCCTGTTCAAACTTTTGTTTCTCTAACAGGAGTTTATATTTTTCTTGTTCTTCACGTAATTTTTGTGCCTTATCATCCTGTTTGGAAAATGAATCATAAACTTTTAATTCTTTCTCTGCTTCTTTTAGTTTTTTGATATTTTCTTTGTAAGCAGTAATGACAGTAGCATCAATCCCTTTGAAATTTCCAGCATCCATCAATTTTTTTTGTGCCGAAGCGATTGAATCTAGTGCTTTTGTAGCATCGTCTTTCTGCTTCGTCCAAAAAGCCTTATTCTGAATTTTGGCTTTCTCTTCTTCTTTCTTTTGTTCTTCTTTTGCTTTTCTTTGAATTTCATTTATTTTGTCTACTTCTTCTTTGGCAAGACGGGCAGACTCTGCTGCTTCATTCTTTTTTTTAGCTAATCGACCAATTCTAATACTTAATCCAGAATCTTCGATACCATTCTTTTGGTTTTCTTCAGCTTCATTTATTGCTTTTTGCCATTCAGTTGTAGCTGCATCAAGTTCCTCTTGTTTCATTACAGCTCTAACTTTTACTCCCATGATATATTGCTCATTTTTATCCTTGTTGAATAATTTTAGGATATCGTTGAGTTCCATTGTTTTGAGCTTTTCTAAATCAATGTTTTTCAAAACATTGGGCATTATAGCTTGAAGTTGTTTATATGCATCTAATTTATCAAATTGGCTAGCTGCTTCATCTTTAATAACATTGACAAGGCTTTCTGCTTTATTTTTCAAGTCATCAAAATGTTTCTTTTGTGCTTCCATAGCAGCATTATGTTTTCTCATAGCCTTCTCTGAGACGTTTTCCGCAGTTGCGCATCTGTAAATGGCATATCCAAGTCCTGCGAATGCAGCAGCTGCTAATACATAAGGATTAGTTAGCATAGCTGCAACATTTTTCAACTGTGCAATGGTTTGAGCTTTTATTGCTCCTGTTAATAAAATACGGGCAGATGTACTTTTAGCAATCATGGTAGCCTCAATGGCATACATACCTTTGGTTAATACAAGGTTGGCCGCCTCAATAGCACGCTGTCGATTTACAATTGCTGTTACCGTTGCATATACTTGTTTGGCAGTACTTACAGCAAGAATACTTCCTTTGTATCCTGCAAGGGCAGTCGTAACGACGACTATTAAGGCACCTATATCTTTCAATGCCTCTTGAACACTGCCATCTTTAAAGGCTTCGTTCATAGATTGTGCTGCGGCAGATATTTCTTTTAAGATTTCCTGTCCTAACGGGCGAAGGGTGGCCGTTATGTTATTCCCCAGTAGCTTCATTTGATTATCAGCAGAAGAAGCCATTTCTTTAAAAGCTGCTTCTGCTGCGCCTGTGGCATTTTGCATTTCTTCCAAATGTCCGGCAGCCTCTTTGACGTTAATTCCTGTCAATCCAAGAACTGCATTGACCGCCTCGATTTCTGGAACTAATCTACGAAGTTCTGCTTCCGAGCCTCCTGCCTGTCTAGCAACTTCTGCTAGCGCCTCTTGATAGGTCCTGTTATCAAATGCGCCATCACCAAGCACCTTGGATACTGCAATAATGGAAGCACGTATTTGAGTCATTGCTTGCGCTGTAGGCGTACCTTGTTTGGTTAGGGTAGCAACAGCGGCTAAGACCTGATCTACTTCCACACCATAGGCGGCAGCAACAGGCGCAACTTGCGCAATACTTTTGCCTAACTCTCCAAATGAGGTCTTACCCAGCCGGACGGTAGTAAATAGTTGATCTGATATTTTCTCAGCTTCTGAAACATCAAGCTTATAGGCATTCAATAGGGTAGTGATACCGTCTGCTGCCGTAGCCGTATCGGTAACTCCACCGATAGCAGCTTTAGCCGATACTTCCAGAACCTTCATACCATCCGCACCATCATGGCCGGCAGATACAATCTGATACAATGCTTTAGCCGCATCATTCGCAAGTACTGGAACCTCGCGGGTCAGTTCTACGACTTGATTCATATAATCGGTTAGACTGCCCTTTATTCCGCTTGAAAGGGTAGCAACTTCTTTCATACTTTGCTGGAACTGCTTTTCAAAGTCGTATGCACCTTTGGCGGCCTGGGCAAATGCAATGCCCGCACTAATACCAATCCCTCCGAAAACATCAAAAGAAGTGATCTCACCGGCCATCGCCTTGATGATCCCCATTGCCTCCTGACGTCCTGAATATAACCCCGAGTTATCTATTCCTGTAGCGAAATACAACGCTCCGTCTTTATTTTGAATACCCATAGCATTTATTCTTAAAATATAAAGAGAAGCTAAAATTTGGCTATTTCGAGAAGAATAAGCATCTTTGCAATGTTCTTCGACCAAGGAACAATTTTTATATTAACATGTTGGGGAGTTGATAAGCCTGCAAATCAAAAGATAGGCTATCAATTCCCTTTGCTACATAGTCCCAACATGTTGTGTAAAGATTATGTTCCTTGGTCGGAATAAAAGGGGAAAGATAGCCTTTTCTTATAATATATAAACCAAACATTCATTACACCATGACCAAGGAAAATGAACGAAAAAACGGAGTGAATAGCGTTCTCCGGAAGAAAGAACTACAGGAAGCTTTTCAAAGAGGCCTAAGCCTCGGACTCAAAAAAGGAAGAATTGAAGGGATGATCACTTACCAATCCCGTGTTATCCAAAATTTGGAAAGGGATAATGTCGAAATAACAAAGATGATGGATAGCGTAGATGCTGAGATAAAAAGGGGATATTAAAAAATCCCCTATATCTTCACAGATACAAGGGACCACAATACTCTAAACCAATTTAATAAAAAAACAGTTAACCTAATATATAAACACAACAGCAAATTACCTTAACCCTTGACCTTACCGGCTATATCGTTATACTTCTTTATCCTGATCGTCTTACTAGGATCATCAAAAGAGGGTAGTTCTACCCATTCATAATCTCTACCTTCAACTTTACCGTCTTCATCAGTAATCTTATTACGCTCTCTCATTACAAATGAGTACTCCTGCAGTAATGTCTCTATCAATCCATAGCTACTATCCAACGTCTGGTTAAACGTTAATCCTAGAGCTTCTTTTACAATCACTAGGAATCTGCTTTGGTTGCATCCTTCCAACTTTGCAAATTCTTCTGAGCGGCTATTATCTCCGTCTCTCGTAGCGGGCTCACGTTCCGAAGCATCGTGATAGAGGTGCAAAAAGGGTGATACCCTATGCGATATATAATTGCATTAAACAGGATCCGTATATCCTCCCATGTCGTATTGTCTGCGAGAGCGTTCTTGAACCATTCCGGAGGATCACTAGGCTTATTGTGAATCCCGAGGCAGACGATGTCAAAAAGCAATCCTCCGTATTTATTCATCAGTTCCGGAAAGTCTGCATTGAGTTCTCCGTCCTTCACAATCATCTTATCAAGATCTTCTTTCTCGACTTCAAGAAGGAAAGGGCGTATCCGAAACCATGTCCGAACGGTGACAGGCTTTATAACTATGCAATTGCCGGGGTCCTTTCCTTTAGGAATAGAATCCCGGTTAGTAAATTCGAATGGAATTTTGACAGCCTGATCCGTAACGGATTCAGACTCTTGCTGAAATAAATTCTTTATACTCATAATTTCATCAAGGAGCCTAGCCCGTTGTACTTCCGGGCAATACTTCCGGTTATTTGCAACTAACCTTCAATACTTTCAGCTCCATCCTTCAATAGTTTGTTCCTGTAGGCGGAATCGAACCGCCGGTCTCTACATAATCAATGTAGCGCTCTAACCAACTGAGCTATACAGAACCGTTATTTATTTTTTCGCACCACTTGGAGCAGCTTCTCCGCCTTCGACATTCGCAGCATTCGCTGGGGCTTCTCCGCCTCCGGCAATAGTAACTACTTCGCGCATGAAAGCAGTCTGTCTCTTACCGTCTGCAGTAACAGCAGCTTGCATATATACACGAACAAGCAACAACTCTGCTTGCTCTGATCCGGGAGCCTGTGAAATCTTTGAGGCGATCTTGCCATTTACGATGGTATAAACGACCTTCTTACCGTCTTTAGGTAATGTTTCACACTGGAACGTTTTAGAGATAGAAGGAGTACTAAGAGGCTTTTTCCAGATATTTTTTCCTCCTGTTGTATCCACTTCACCGCCTGCTAGTTCTTTAAGAACCTCATTTGATGGAGTAGGGATGGAGAACTCGACATAATCTGTCGTATCTTTCACCAGTTCAACATAAAAAGGTTCTTCACTACCTTCTACTTCAATCTTCACTTCCTTTGGATCTGCAAAGTTAAATGCAACACTTCCTTTGGTCGGAAGGGGATAATCTTTGAGATCTGCACCGGGAACGCCGTCACCGACTGTTCCAAATTTAATTCCACCTACGCCCATAGCGATAGGTCTAACTTCTCCTGACATAATTATTGATCTATTAAAATTTCTAATCTGATATTTGTACAAGCAAAGCCTTCTTTCAGGTCCGGCATTGGAACGTTCCAGAGGACTGTTACTTCTTTACATGTACCGTCATTGCTATTGATTGAATCAAGCGATTTCCTAACTTTACGCTTTAATTCTTTCATTCGTTGACGTTTTAACATACCATTTTCATCACTCCAAGGAACAAAGATGTTGATATTAACAGGCACTTTATTGATGAAGTCGAGCTCATTCAATTGCAGATGATTGATAACGATGTGTTCATTAGTAAAGCCGGCTTCCGACTTATCCTTGTAAATCATAACATCGGTGCCCGCAGCGGCCACAGCATCATAAACTATATCTACAGCGTCGAATTCATCCATAATCAAATCTTGCTAAAAATTGACTTCAATGTATCTCTTAGATACTTCTCACATTGTGTATTAGCTCCTGAAACAACCTCATACCCTTTAGCTTCCACGGCTGCCGCATACTCCATTCCTGCAACACCAACCAACACATAACCGCCAGTATATGATAGTGAGACTTCTTCTGCAAGCCTGCGACCTTTGTACTTACCGGTTGTCTTATCAGTCCCTTTGTCACCTTCCTTAAAGTTTTCTGTAACCACTTCTCCGTCTTTGGCTATTATATATCCAATAGAGCTTCGAAGATTGCCCGTTTGGTCTTTATATGAACCACTCCGGCGGGCTACTTCGATAAACTTTTCACCTCCTGCCTGCAGGAATACAAGCATCTTATCTTCTGCTTTACTTTGAAAGCGATCAAACCATTTTTCCAATTCATCATAAGTGAATAGGGGAGTCATACCGTTTCTCATACGTTGATAATTGAATGTGATTGATAAAGTTCCCAACAGATAACAGGTACATCAATACCCTTTGATTCGACTTTCAAACGCAAAAACTTACTACCGGCCGGTGGCTGCATTTTGGTATAGAAATAGCCATGTACTTGCGCTTCATCACCAGCCGAATTACGTTTGAGAACGATTCTTCCATCGCTTACTGGGTCATAACGTCCGGAGACAGATATTTCAACTGGTATTCCCGGAACCAATTCACCGTCAACAACCTGCCCTTTAGCAGACATAGTGACTATCGCTGTATGTGGGTATCGTTTTACCATCTGCTACCTGCCCTTCCTTTGATAATGATTCGCTTGCCAAGTTTAGCCGCCTTCTCCGGCTCCCCGTTTTCTATATACAGCTGCTTTGCAGTCTGAATATAGAAAGAACGGGGATGAGTGATAGAAAGCTTGTTTTCACTGAAATCCGGTGAGTTTACCATCATGGCATACATATCAGCGACACAAAGACCGACCAGCTTCATGCTTTCAGTAGTACATTCTGCTTCGGGGGTGATACCCCGCTTAATGAAGACTACCTTATCCAAGAAGCCTTCCATATCCTCAATAGATGGATATTCTAGTATTGTTTCTCTGATTGTTGCCATAACTGTTTACTCTTCGTCTTCTGCTTCTAAGTTTTCTTTCTCAACTTCCTGACCCAAGAATTTAGCGGGGATATTGTCTGTTCCTTCTGTAGCTTCATCGGCTGCCCATGCTTTACCGTCAGCTTTCAGAATGTACATCGCTTCCGGATCATTAACTACCGGCCATGCGTTTGCTTCTCCTTTGGTCCATTCTTTAAATGGTTCTTCGGTTGACCATTTGGTAATCAGAACAAAATCTTTCTTTACCATCAATGCTTTCTTTCTCAGACTCTCAGAATCTTCTGCTGCAATTGGTCCGTGTTGGATATCACCTACACGCAAATCCTCTAAGAAACAAATACGTTTGCGAACCCACGGACAGATAGTAGTACGTTTGTGGTTCTTATCTTCGATACGGAGCGCCGGATTGATTGTGATAATCTGACATGGGTTTTCTTGTTCTGCAAGATATTCATTAATCACTTTTTTTGTGATAACGACCTTGGACGTTTGATTGATCCAGCCTTTAATCTTATCAATAGTTGCTTTCTGCTTTTTCAGCAAAGAGAACTCAGTAGTAAGCATAATAATATAGCGAAGAGACACACCTTCCTTGGCTGCATCGGCCAGTACATTTTCAATATCTTGAAGACCATCAGCAGTAGAAGCGGTAGCCCAATCTACGGAGGATACTTTTTTGTTGGCAGCAGGCATACCCACGCCGACAAATTCCGTAGTTACGATGCCGTTGTTATTAGAGGATGTCAAGTTGGTTCCGCCACGTGACATGTATTGCATACTAGCCCATTCCATACGTCCACGGACACCATTATGCACAAAATCGGTATCTTTGAAACCAAGATTTAATAGTTCCAATTGATCAGAATCGCCCTGGGCATCGCGTTGTAACTGCTTGTATTCTTGATATTCACTTTCAGTCATCGAGCGCTTAATAGCGGTCTTAGGAATATCACCAGACATTTTGCCGATCACTTCACGCGTTTTCTCCGGTGCAGATGCATCGAAAGAAATAACGTCAGCAATAACCGGAGCGCCTTTTTCACCAACCAATGTTTCCCACTTCAATGAAGTAACTCTCTTCACACCAAAGAAATTCGGGTAATACATCGGCTTCACATGACGGGAGTTGAGACGTGCCGCCATGTTTTTCTTGTTAATTTGCTTGATTAAGCTTCTTTCCATAATGATTTATGAATTAATAGATTATACAAAACGAATGAGAGGCATAAGCTTCTTCAAATCAGCATCAAGAGGGAATGGCATATTTCGTTCCTCAATAGTACCTCTTACCATCAATCCGCAAGATTGATTAGCAACAGTCAGATCAACTTTAGCCATCGTAATCACCACCTCGGATGTTTCTACTGTAGCCTCGGCAGAACCTGCATCAGCTTTTGATTTTACAGCGACCAATACCATATCTTTGGCCATCGCACCAATGGCAGCCGCCAGCGTAATAGAGTCATAAGCAGCATTACTCTTGTCGATAGCGGTAATTTTATCGGATGCTCCATCAAATTTTCCACCGACAGTCACGAAATCACCAATTGCAAACAGATGATTTTTAGCTACCTTGATGATTTTTCCTGCTGTTTCTACAGCCTCCAGCACTTTTGCTGTCTTGATGATATGCCAACCACCGTTTTCATCGCGTCCTGCGATGCAGTAAGGTGGCAACTCATCTAATGGCTGTCCGTCAAACAGGGCCTTTCTCAAATCAGCACGGGCAATAGTGCCACCGCCGACAACATCCTCCAACATCTTAATGATGGCGGGATGGTACTGAAATTCTTTTTCTTTTTTTAAATACATGATACAATAAAATTTAGTTATTACTCAATACCAAGACTAGCGACACCACTGGATTCACCAGCTTCTTCTTTATTCATGATATCCAGCCACTCTTTTTCACTACGGTCTTTTACCTGTGATTGTGGGGTGTAGTTACCATTTTCGATTTCATCTGTCACAGCGGACTGGCGAATTTCAGCATACTCTTCTGCCAATTCCTTAATCTGATCTTCGACAGATATTTCAGAATTTACGTCGATACGCTTGAACCACTTTTCTGGTAATTTTGCGTTATCAAAGAGAACCTTAGCTGAAGCCTGTTTGCTGGATGTTGTAATATTCCCAGTTAAGGTGGTAACGCTATTGGCTAACTCTGATATTTGTTTTTGTTGAGCCTTGAATAGTTTCATCAAAGAGGCGGGAACACCTTCGAGATCTTCTTCTTCATTTTCTTCATTCTCTTCTGATTCTGTCGTTTTCTTGGTCTTTTTAACTGGTTTGATTGGCTTACCGTCCTTCAGACCATTATTCTTCTCATATTCAGCGATAGCGTCCTTTTTCGCTTTTTCTACTGCGGATGTATCTTCAAGATCAGGAAGAATATTGTCTTTGAATAAGGCAACATAAGTAGCAATATCTTCTTCTTTTTCGATTTTGAAAAGTTTCTGAACCTTAGAGGCGTACTTTTCGTTTACACCTGCGGCTTTCAAGCCCTTCTTAATAGCATCAATGATTGTCATAACGATTTTCTATTAAAATATAAGGGGAGTAACTTTTTCCTTCCCTTATATTTTATTCCAGAATCAATGAGTATATTTGCAATATGGATAAGAAGAAAGAATATAAGGAGAAAGCTAAGATCCTCGCTCTACAGAATGGGTTCGATCAGGTTTCCTATTATGGAGAGTGGAAAGGCTACTTGGTATATACAGCATCCCGGAAAGAAGACAAGGAATGCTGCATTGGATATCCTCAATTTATTCTTGTGAAAGATGATGCTGCACATCTTGCACCATATACACAATCGCCGGATATAATGGGAATGGCTCCTATGCCCAAAGACTATACAAGTTCATTCTTATAACTTTCTCACTATTCTATCGATAATATCTGTGTTTACCAATAGATTGTCTACACGCAATACATTTACTCCATACTTAAGACTTATATCTTTGGATATAACTTTCCAATCGCCCAAACGACCGATTTGTGGATCATAAATACGGATTGAACCGTTTTCTAACCTATCAACAGTAATAATATGTCCACCTTTTCCGTCTTTCCACATAAAGTCAATGTGATACCTGCCGGCTTCTTTGGTTAACTCGTTCAATTCTTTATTCAATTGAGTGAGAGTCTTGCTTTTAATATCAAGTCCTGATACATATTGTCCACCTGCCTGTTTCTTCTCAGGTGTCTGCATTGTTTCCGGATCAATCCAGGCCCAGTTAGTTTTTCCAGAGAGTTCATAAGGAATGTTCCCTTCTTTTTTAAGGTTAGGTAGTGCTGTTACATCATATCCACGTCTTCTCAATTCATTAGCAACTACGCATGACTGACAGTTTACACTGAATTCTCTTCCTTCTCCATAACCGATGTTTCCTCTCAGTTCATTTGCTTCTTCGAAGGTCATATCTTCACCTCTCTTTATGCCGATTTTTTGCTCAATCTTACTCTGATTGAAGTTTCTTACAAACCGGTCGTCCCATCTTTTTTGAATATCATTTTTCTCAGCATCGGTCTTGATGCGCTTTGTTCTTGATACTTTTATGACTTCGGGTGTAGTAGGCTGGGGAGTTCTCTCTCTTTGCAAATCTCCTTCTTTGCTAAAGTTATCCTTATACCAAAAAGCGGATTGCACCCCATTTTTATTCTCGTCAACAAAATCCTTTGCTGTTTTGGGAATATCTGTTATAACCTGTTCTTGCGGAACTGTATCGTTTAGCAGGAAATCAGCAAAGTTGTCCGGTTCCATCGTGATCGGAGTAGCAAAACAGATACAGAAAGGATGAAAACCTATAAACTTGAACGTTTTCGGATATTTACCTACCATTGCATCACATATCTTGCATGGTCCGCGATTATTGGCCGAGCGATGTATCTCAATACCTAATATAAAATCCTGTTTACTCCAACGTTCATAGTCAGCGGTACGATAAGACATATTGGTAGATGTAGCTGTAAGACGTAATGCGTTCATCTTTGAACTACGATATATACCTTGTCCTGGGTGATAGTTCTTCATAGGTTGGGACATAACAAGTTTCCCTTCTTTATCCTTTACCCGGCGAAATCGTTTGTCCGGCTCATTTAGGATTTGCCTAAGATCTTGACTTATCCGTGAAGAACTTCTACCAACAGATAGACCTGTCTGTAAATAATACTCGAGTTGTGTTTTTGTCTGATCCGCAAGATTCCACACCATTGGAGACAGATTATTGCCGCGTACATCAACCCCTTTCCTAAGTTGAGAGAGTGCGTCTTTGTTTGTAGCAAACATTCCTTGCTTCCTTACAGAATCAATAGCCATGCCTTTGATGTATTCTGATATAAAATCCTCATTCTTCATTTCAGAGCGCTTCCATGCGTCTATGTTGAAGGCTGTAAGATTCGTGAGAAGAAGAGACTGTAACTTATCCAACTCCCGATCCACACATTTTTCGACAACTTGATTACGTAACCATACATTATCGCTACTACGATTTGCCCATTGTTGGAGAAATGGGGTAATAGACAGAATAAATCGATTAAAGATATTGGCCACTTCGCTTTGCTGAGCCAATATCTTTTGTATATGCTGCTTGTCGTAGAATGTTAGTCCTTTCATTGATATATCGGTCCTAGCGGATTGTTATTGACTGAAGCTGCTTGTTCTTCCTGTTTCATTTTCTCAATTTCCTCTTTTACATTCTGAGTATAAGGAGAACGTGCGGTAAGTGTTTCCTGGCTATTGATTGGTTTCCCACCTCCGGCTGTTGATAGATTCTGTAAGTCTTCTGCTAAATTCTTCGGGAGAATAGAGCCGAAAGACACCTCAAAATAATTATTCATTATAGCATTGGAATTTTTGATATGTGATATATTCGCCATGCCTGCTTGTACAATAGCCACACATCGTTGTACTACCGGTCCGAAGATTTCCATTTGTTCCGTAGCCTTAATTTTTGCATCAATGGTCATAAACTCACGGGAGACGCCTGATAGGTCACCTATGCCAATAAGATTGTCAAACGACAAATCAGGACATGATGCACCAGAGAATATTTCGTGGCGTTCATTACTAATCTCTTCCTTTTGTGAATCTATGGACTGTTGCCATGATAGGTATTCAGCATCACCATGATACGCAGTGCCGGTATCAGGGTCAACTTCCATAGAAAAGTTTAATTCTTTCCCTACTGTATCTTTTGATGGGAGATTCGACAAACCGAAAGATTTTAGCATTGGGTCGCCGAAGTAGTCGTTAGTATCTGACATTCTAGAGATCCGCATTTCATAATGGTCCATGAGTAAAGCGACATCTTCCCAGTCCGGTTGGTCTACCTCTGCATATACTACAGGGATTTTGCCGAATAGGTTATTATCTGACTTGATTTCCCACTGGCCCCCCTTATTTATAGCTGTGATAACTTTGTCTGAGGTGTATATTTTGACACACTCGTAGGTAGAGTAGTCAATCTTGGTTGTGAACTTATGAATGAAAGCATCCATATCATCATCATCGTCAAAATGTGGATAGAACTCATAAGTAACGTTATCATCCTTTGGCAAAGAGAGTATCTTGGCTTTCAGTTCCGGGACTTTTTTCCCATTTACAACTTTGTTTACAGGGTAAAATACAATAGCGGCTTTTGTTTCTGACAACACCTTACGGGCAAAGCTCATAAGTACTGACTTCATTTTGAGTTTGCGGACAAATATCTTTTTGAAATCCTCCAAGCTTGCATCATCTGTATTATCTGCTGTGATGGTCATATCTCCGCCAAATAAAAAAGCTGCTGCTGTGCGAACAATCTTCTTTGGGATATTGGTCACTATTTTGGCAACAGGAACAGTTTTATCCTCTAATCGTTTAGGCTCCATTTTACCCGTTTGGGTATTCAATTCTTCTTCTGTTTCAGAATAGACAGCTACTGTCTTAGGTTCACGGAAACCAACGGATGTAGTGCGACGGTTACGCTTACCATTATACTCTTCTAAATATTCCCGTGGCTCACGATTTTCTATGGTGTCCACGCAAAGATCACTTACAATCCTTCCAAAGTCGTCTTGAACTAAAATTTCACTAATTGATGCCATATACTTTTCTCTTAAAATATATGGCAAACAGGATTTATCCACGTCCTACCTTACGAGTCGATGTTTTTTTTAATTTTAGACCAAGCGATTCTGCGAACTCTGCAAGTATTGTCATTCCGTCCGGTGCGTCGTCATGAGCGTTATCACCTTCACGCTTGTAACTGGTAAGCGCTTTCATGAAACGGCCGTAGTCTGATCCTTTAGTGTATTCTGATTCGTCTAAGAATACACAATGCTTCTTTATCCAGCCAGCCTTCATGATAATACGTGTTTCCTTGTGCTGGGTTGTTGGCCGGGCTTGTATAACACACGATTTCTTTTTAGCTGTAACAAGTTTGCGTACATTGATAGCAAATATACGCCCGCCATTGTTTGATTCAATGCGTAGCTGATCGCACTCTGTATCAATAACCATCTGTGCCAGGCGCGGTTCTGTAACTTCAACAGGATCCTTTGTGAAAAGAACATTCGTGATGAAGTATTTCGGTCCGAATACCTTTGCAAATGGTGCACAGAAATCATCATCGCCCTTATCAGCTGTATCACAAGCACCAAGTACACCATCAGGTTTCTTTCCTACAATATCAGCACTCTTGAAGCGCATGAGAGAGGATTTAGGGAATAGCAAACCTTTGGCTTCGAACGGTTCCTGCATATACTCGGCCATCCAGATACTTTCATCCGTTTCAGAACGTAGTTCCCGATAATACTCTGTTGTATGTACGTCAGCGCAGAACGTTTCATCGTTTTCATCTAGTGCAGCGATACGGATGATTTCATTATACTTGCCGGCTTCTTCTAAACGTCCAAGGACATCGCTAGAGGACCAGCGAGTACCAATATCAATCATGCAGCAGCTTCCTTCAATACGGGAGTCGTGTGTACCTTGCTTCCAAGACCAAACCTTTTCATTGTTATTATCAGATAGAGCATCTTCCAAGCTCTTGTATAAGTCGTCCGTCATGGCGAGCATAGATGCACCGAAACCAATGACAGTACCACCAACACCACCACCGAAATAAGACACCTGTCGAGCGCCTTCTACATTCCAGCCTTTGACATTCTGTTTATCTCCTTTTAGGTGAATCTCAGTAAATATCTCACGATAACGTTTTGATTTGACAATATCGCGGGTATCATAAGAGAGCTTGTTGTATAACGTGTCAGAACAACAGTTACGCATTACAGATTCTTCGGGAAAGTGTCCATACATCCAAGCGATGAAAAGAGAAGATATATATGACTTTCCAGCACGTGGTGGCATGCTGACAGCAAGACGGTAGATTATACCCGCAGAATACGAGCTGTACACACGCATGAACGCTTCCGCGACCTTTTTTAGGAACAGACGTTTAGAGAAAAACTTCGGATCATAGTACAAACAGAATGCCCAAAAGTCTTTCTTTGCTATTCGTTTGCGGAGTATGGTAGCAGCTTTCGCCTTACGAATCAATATTTCTCTTTTACTTTTCTTCTTTACCATCAATAATAGCCTGTAACTGTTCGTCACTCAATCCTTCCAGTTCATCACCAAGATTCACATTTGCATCAACTTCTTTCTTGTCACGCCATTTCTCCGGCTGCCGGTTCTTCAACCAAAATATTGCAGCCGTTGTATCAGGAGGATAGTGCTCAATGTATTCTTTTGAATCAGTTATTTTTCCCTCTGTCGCAGCAAACTTTGTTGCTTTACAATTATAGCCAATCGCACGGTTATAAAGACGGTATGCCACATTGGCATCCGCGATATTTTTCCCTTTTTTTAGGGACTCAAGAAATTCGGGATAGTCTTTTTTCCATTTGTTCAAGGTCTGCTCAGAAACAGAGAAAAAATCGGCAAGCTCTTTATCTGTTGCGCCAAGCAGACAAAGCTTTAACGCTTGATTGGCATATTCTTTTTGATATGCTGATTTGCGTCCTCTTTTTTTCTTTTCAGATTCATCTTTCGCTTGTGTCATTAGTTACAGATATTTTCTTTGGATATGGTTTAGACATTGATTTAATCGTTTTCATACATCTTTTATCAAGAGGAAATACATATTTTATCTTTGTTTCTCCTTTGATTACTTCAGCTTTTGGATCTACATGCTCACGTAACCAATCAATGGTTGAAGTGCCATATTTTGAGTTGATTGAACGCCTGTGTGTCAATTTGCCATTCAACATGATTCCACGCTCTGATGCAAACTCTCCTAAGTAATACCAATTTGTCGCTTGATAGATTGTTCCGATGTGTCCTTGGTTACGATCCGCATAACTGACAACAAGTCTAACAGCAGGAGCATCTATCTTTAGTAGCTTCAGTGCCATGGCCAATGCTTGAGAGGTACATTCCTGCTTCCCGTTAAGAGCAACCCTGACAAGTTCCATCACCTGTCCCTGCACCATGCTGAAACTGGAGGCTATGAACTGATTTGCACCGTTCGAGAAAAGGATTACACCACACCATTCTCCTTCAGAATTGAAAACGGAGTACCCGAGTCTTGCCTGAGGAACAGCATGTGCATAATGAAAATGTAAACATGCATATTTTGAAGCTTGATATGATGCTTTTTCTAGTCTCATAATTCCCCACCTCCAAAGACATAACTTGCCCCATCAAATTTCTCTCTCAATGGCTTCATTTCTTTTTCAAATAATTCGGCCTGCTTCATGTCAGTGAATGCAATTTTTATATATGGAGGATCTTTACGGCGAGGAGCAGTCAGATCTTCTGGTATTTTAGAATCAACATCTTCTGTCAATGAATCAATTTCATCACTAAGTAATCCCCAATCAGGCAGATTTACTTCAAAGTCTTCTACAAGTAATGAGAAATCAAATGATGATGTATCAGATGTACGATTGTCCGCAAAAGAGAGAAGCTTTCTTTTTTCGTCATCAGTAGCTAAATCTACACGTTTAATTGCAATCAGCTCATTCCCGTCTGATTCGATAATGCGGACTTTTAATCCAAGAGATTGCGCTTGCTCATATACACCATTACCGGATATGATTACATCATCCCGGTCGACCACAATTGATCGACCGGCACCACATTCAACCAAACTCTTGTTGATTAATCGTTTGTTTTCTTCCCCATGAATACGATAATTGTGAGGGTCATATTTAATATTTTCATTATCCATAGCAGGTTTTATTCTAAAATATAGATTCTCCTGCTATATTTTCTCTTATTACACTTCTCAGTCTTATTTTTAGATAATAATTTTTCTATTAAGATAATCAACTATATTATTAATCTGACCAAAGATTAATGATGAAGCTAGTGCTTCTGCATCCCAACCTGATATGTCAAAGTCTATAATTTGATCACCATCAAAACAATTATAAATAGAAGTATACCGTTGAAAATCTCCAATACCTCTTGCTATTTCTCTATAATACGCAACTTCTATCTTGTTTTTTTGAACTTCAAAAATAATTTTCTTATCAAACATAGGAGCTAAAGTCCAGTACTTACCTATTATCTTCACAAACTCATCAAAAGCAGGTTCTATATCAACATCAGTGAAGCTAAATCCAAATGCTTTCAATAAAGCTAACAACTTTGTAAAGTCTGAACTGGATGTTATATATTTTCCTGCAAATCTTTGATTTAATTTTATATTTTGGGTTCTTATTAAATAATTAGCTTTAACTGTACGTTCCTTTATTATACGTAAATTGCTTTCTACAGTTTTTCCATCATCCATTGATGAAATAATGATATCTGATAGTATGTCACTAATTTGGGGGTATTTTTCTAAATCCTTATCCAATAGAATATTAGTGATATACCATTTCAATTTGTCCTTTAAAGAATAGATATATTCTTTACTGTTTGAGAATTTGCTTATATAACCTGTAAAATCAGTATTATCTCCATAAACATGGGCATATATCTTCTTGATATTATTAATATCGCAGACAGTGACTATTTTATCTAAGCAGAATTTGTTATCACCGCATGTTTTATCAACCCCATATCTATCGAAATGAGCAGAGAAAACATTGAGTATTCTAAAAATATGAGCAGGATCTATTCTGTCAAGATCTTCTATAATCAAAACAACTTTTTTAGTAGGATTTAGCTTTCTATATTCGCATATTATATCGTGTATCAATTGAGAAATACTATCAAATTCATATATTGATCCTTTCAGTGAATCAAATTTGGTGATATATAATTCTGATGTCTTATCAACTGACTTAAATTGTTCTTTATATTTATCAAACTTGTCTTTTATGTTTTTTATTTTTTTGATAACACTACTTATACTTATATCCACTCCGTAAACGTTGATTTTGGGTATCAAGTCTATAACATCTAAAATTGCGTCTTCTGATTTATTCATAAAATAAGAATAAATTAACGATGCATTACTTAACTCTATTTCATTAATGTTGATATCTTTATTCGATAGTAGCCTAATCAATATATCTCTTTTTATTAGTTCAAAGATATCTTTATTGTCCATTACCTGATAATTTACAGGATATATTGGAATGAACAGATATTCATCTGAATATTCTTTTATAAAGCTATTAATGAAGTAGCTTTTCCCATCGCCGAATTTTGCTGATAATATACATCTTGAATTAGCATCAAGATATTGTTTAAAGTCCTTAAGATAAGGTTCTATTGGAATCATATTTTCTTCTGTAGCCATGTCTTTGTTATTTTTTTACCAAAAGTAATAATATTGCAAATTAGAACAATGAACTTCCATTAATTTTCTTTCTAATAAGTTCCTGCACTCCGTTATAAATTTCATATAGTTGTTTCAATGTTTCCGGACCTTCCCAGTCGGAAAAATTACCGTCTTGGAAGAAATGAAACTCAAAAACACGAGCTGCTACTGGACCTAAATCAAGGCTTTCAAATGTATCTCTTACTAAATGCAGTTTATTTAGTATTTCAGTATTTCTATCTTCTGATTCATCCGGGATATCTTCAATATCCAGCCTTGAATAATCTACATTACCATCCACAGGCAGGGGCTTGTATCTACTCCTATACTGTGAAGTAGGAGAGGATGCGTTTAGCTTTATCATCTTCAAAACAAAGAAATCAAGCTCTGTATAGCCATTTTTTTTTGTTTCAAGTAGTTTGTCCAGCAACCTGTTTTTCTTTTGAAGGAGCGAACAAATAACCTCATTCAAGACATCTGTCGCTTCATCAGGAATGCCGGCAAGCCCACAATGATACAAAGAGTAATCAAGCCAGCGTTCGTAACGTTTTGTTATGTAATTATTTACTGCTTTACTTGCCATAAGCACAAAGATTTTATATATTTGCTGTTCCTAATAGCTATAAGCTTTGTGCTTATGAGAGTGGTCGGCGGTGGTACGCCGGCCGCTTTTATTTTCTAGCATTATTTCAATAGATTCATCATTTCATCGGCAATCATTACTGAAATTCTTGCTATTGAACTTGGTGTATCATTCTTTTTCCCTATAACTAATGAAGGATTAGATAACATAGCTTTCATTGCTTCGATAGCAATCTTTTCCTTTTTCTCTTTTATAACTTCTCTGTATTGCCAACAATTAGAGAAATCTCGACTGGCAAGATGTACACAGCCTATCTTTGATGAACATTTACCGCAATCTATAAGCATATCGTTTCCTCCCACTCATAATTCCATAATCCTAACTTACCTTTCACGTCCACGATGGGTTTCTCAAAGAGAATAGGATTAGCGAGTACCCAGTGATAAACGCCTTTCTCTGCCCATACAGATGGATGATTCAGTACGCAGTCTACTATCTCTACACTACCGATGATAGAACCAAATGGTAAACAACCAAACATACACTCTTTAGCAATTGTAGTAAATGCTTCCTTTGCTTGTTCATCAGTCAAATTCACTTTGAATTTCTTTCCATATGAACCACTGGAATGTATTAGCACCCGTCCACGGAAATTCGTTCTCCATGTCCGGTTCTCAATATCTTTTATACCATGGACTATTAACGACGCCCAGGGTTGTTTTACTGTCAATACTTTAATTTTCATATATATACTTGTCTATGTACCAATACAGTACGTAATAACATACAGTATAAAAAACTATGGCTGCAATGGTGATAACAGCCAATATCTCATATTTTTTCATTTTCTTTACTCTTAGCAATATTGTAGTTGCATAAATACATCCCGATATCTTTCTCTGCGACTTCTTTAGCGGGAATCTTATCACCGTAAATCGTTTGCAGGGCTTCATTGTCGCCTCTCCATGCTCTCCAAAGTACTTCCGGGGGGTATCTGTCTGGTAGATATGGAAAGAACTTTAAGAAGGCCTCGAAACTCTGCATAGCTTCTTCTCTAGTATTTCGAATGCCTTTCGTACCTAGAACGATATCCTTACTCAGCATCTCAGATCGTGAATATCCATTCTCCGTGTCTTGACGTATCTTTGCGCTTTCCTTACGTTCGATTTCACGACGCCTGTCTTTGCAGAAATCGGCAAGCGCCACCATGATCGCTTGATTGTTTATCTTCGATCCCCAAACGAACTGCCCACGGCTGCCGTTTTTTAGCTGAGAGAAGAAGATACATAACTCGGCCAGGTTCAGATACCAGTAGCTGGACAATATCGACAGAGCTGTTTCCGCTAGCTGGGCATCGGTTAACTCAACACCGGCATAGCTGAGTACTGACTTCAAATGCTGCGTGATAATCTCTACCGATGTTGAATTGCTAAAACTCCTGTTTACGTCGGCCAGAGTAGGGATATTCCCGGCATTGGCTACGTCACACAATGAGACATTACAGTTCAACTGTGCGATTGTTCCACTCCATTCAGCGACCAATTGAGAGGCCGTCGATCCAGCTTGTAAGGCTTGCTGTATCGGAGTTAACTCCTTTCGGATCACTGCTGTCTCCTGGACTATCTGCAATGGGCTTAGCACCGCCTGTATCCCTGCTTTTATTAATTCTCCGTTCATCTTTCTTGTTTTTAAGTTCAATTTTCAACCAACTGGCAAAATGGGACATCGCATCTTTAGGAGATTTTGATGTTTCGCCTTTGTTCTGTTGCTCCATGAAAAACAGCTTCAGACACTCGTGAAAATCCTCTAATGTGAAATCAGGGTTTCCGGAAGAACGAGTATTCATCGTTACTGTCTCCGCCCACGATCGGTTCGATTTAAGTTCGGTATAGCAATCGTCCAAAGACTTGTCGAAAAAACTATCAGTCGGAAACAGTTCTCCCACGCGTATATGTGGGGGAGAAGATTTTCTTTTATTTACTTTACTTTGTTCATTATCACCTACATTTATTGAGTTATTGACGTCATTAATCGAGTTATTGACGTCATTAATCCAAAAATCAGGGATAATTTCAACATCTTTCCTTTTTGAAGTGCAGCTTTTAAATCTATTTTGAATACCACGGGAAGATAAAATATGGAACTTTCTATACAGGGTGTTATCGAATAATTCCACTTGTAGGGCCTTCTTCACGACTTCACTTACAGCGCCCTCGGATACCCCGACTATATCAGCAATATCAAAAGGCATTTCTTTGTCCCACACGATGTAATACCCTTTATCCTTGTAGATATTACATAGCAGGCAAATTAGTATAGTGACGGAATTTGGGCCACAAGCATTTATTATCTTGCGTACTTTCCTATCAGATAAGAAATCTGTATCTAAAGGAAAATAATCCAGTCCCTGTTTTAATGGTCTTGCCATATTTAGATCTTTTTTATGCCGTCAGCTTTTGACGTATTAAGTTCATATTCTTTTTTACGAGATCAATAATTCGTCCATGATACTCGGTATCCTTGTTGCATATACCACGTGATTGGATTACCTGAAACTTACTCAGATCCACCTCGATGGTTTCAATATGTTTTTCACCGATGCGGGCAGAGAGGATTAAAGAGTCTTTTTTTCTGAAATAGTTGTTCGTGAATACGCAGTGATGCATGATTTGACCTTCCTGTCTAAACTCATCGAGACTTTTTAAAGGGACTATGATGATGTTACCATCAGAAATATTTAGATCAAAGAATCTCGATTTGAGCTTCTCATACTCCTTCTCGTATTTTTTCAGTGCCTCCATTTGTTTCATATCACGCTGACGACGTTCCTTTTCTTCTTTTCTGCGTTTCCTTTCCATATAAAAGTCATGAGCGGAATTCAGATTATCAGGACAAACATAGTGAGCGTTACGGAGATCCTTGCCTTCATCTCCCAGGAGATCAAGGTAGTCAAACCACATGGAGGTATCCTTTACCACATAGTTGTTACGCATACAGATTTTGATTGTAGGCCATGTTCTTTTTATCTCATAATCCTTGCCTGCGCAAAACATCCTAAGCAATTCATACTGTCCGGCTTTCAGGAGGGTTTCAGCAGTACTGTCCGTGCTGATCAAACGGAAGAAGTCAAGAGCGTATATACTATGCACCTTTCCTTTGAATCCGTATTTTTTCCATGCCGACAGATAACGGCGTACAGGATAACAAGCATCACAGCCGATGTGATAAGCCTCTTTGTCGTTCGCTCTTATTTCAAGGTCAGTGCCAAGACACCATGCATCGCGATAATACGAGTGCATGTTTGCAAGCAGGGCCATTGTTTTGAATTTCCCATCGGCAGACATCCAGTTCTGGACAACTTCTCTTATACAATACGATGCCTCCTTTCCGGAATGGAACTCTTTTCTGATATAGAAATACCTAAAGACCTGAAAGCCATGACAGGTGGTGATGATATTAAAGTATTCATTATCCCGGCATGATTTACGGGTGGTGGTCTCAATCTTCAGATGGGTGCCACAATTCGGACAGATATCCATTTCTCCATCTTCCAACTTCATGAGGTCATAGAAGATTTTCCCACAGTGGGTGCAGGTTATCAGACCTTTTTTTAGGCGCAGTCCTACATGGTCCATCGCATTCATAATTCCCCATCTTCTTTGTTTTTCAGTCAATGCGGGGAGTTTTCCGCTGAGTTTGACTATCTGCTTTTGTAACTCTGTTTTCGGTTTCATAGGTCTTCAAATAATAAAAATTGCCCTAATGGTATTTCTGTTTTCTTCCCTTTACGCTTATTAGGGGAGGAAGCAGGCTTTTTAGTTTCCAGAAGTTCTGTAGCTGCTTCTTTTTTCACACTCACAGCTGATACCTTATAATTGGTTTGCTTATTAACTTTGATATCATCTTCATCGTAGTAATGGACCGCCATTCCGAATACTATGTCATTATCCATCCCGCATCCTTTTACTCCAGAACTTATCGTACTACTTTCTTTGAGAGCCTCGCCCATAATATAGGCAAGACACTCATCAATGCTCTTATTCTTCTTTCTATAGGCTACAGCAAACAGTTCATCAGACTTTGCCCGCTTATCCAAGTAAGATTGAATGGTCTGTTTGAATGAATTTTGTTTTTTCATATTAATAGTTGATTGATAAAGGCATTAGTAAATAAGTAAGACTACGAACTTCTTCATCGCAGCGGGTAAAGATTGAGGCTTTCGACGGATCGCTCATGGTGATAGCAATATCTTCCGAAGGAATGCTGTTTACCATCTCTATCAAAAAACTGCTCTTGAAACCTATTTCAATATCACAGCCTGACTGCAGGCTGATCGTTTCTTCTGCAGATTTAGAAAAGTCTAAATCATGAGCTGCTATTTTAAGAGAGTTGGGATCGAATTTGAGTACCACCAGAGATGAGTTGCTGTCACAGAAGACAGATACACGCTTTAGAGCTGAAACTATATCGGCTTTCTTTAATACTGCACGATTGGGCTGGTTTTGAGGGATAACGGCACGATAGTTAGGGTACCGGCCTTCAATCATACGGCAGACTAACCGGTATGAATCAAACTCAAATAAAATATTAGTCTGATTTACCGATATTTCTACTTCCATGCAATCTTCCGGAACAATATTAGAAAGGATTTTAGCAAACTTGCTTGGCAGGATAAAGGCCGCCCGTTCCTTGCGCGTATAAGCGGATGGATTTTCAATCATTGCTAGACGGGTACCATCTGTTGCGACAAATGACATTGAATCTAAACCGATATCAAAATAGACACCATTCAGTACTGGACGGAGTTCATCATTGGCACTACAGATCAAGACTTGTCTTATTCCGTATAATAAGTCATTGCCAGAAACGAGAAATGGGCTGGCAGTATCATCCGTGTTCATGGATGGGTATTGATCGCCTTTTTCAAGTGGTATTGAAAACCTGCCATTAGCGTACTTGACAATCAATTCCTTTTCAAGGATGGATATAGTCAATGGTTGTTCGGGGATTTCTTTTAATCCGTCGAGTAATGTTTTGGCGTTAGCCATGAAAGAATAATTGATGAAGTCGGCAGCGCCATCTACGTTTGTAGAGATGCGCCCACCTTCTTCCCCTGCTGTCACTAGAATAAGACCATATTCATCAACAACAAACAAAAAGTTGTCATAAGCTGGTAATGTGTTTTTAGGCTGTATGATTCGCCCGATTGATTTCAACTTATCTAATAAAGCTGTTTTTGAAACTGTAATTTCCATGCGTCATTGTTTTGCGGCGCATAACGTAAAAATGAGATGAGTTTCAGTAATAAGCGCTATTGAAGCATATATATGCAATAAAAGCCGGACAAAACCATTGTTTTATCCAGCTCAACACCATTCTGTTTGCAAATATATATAGAGTTTTTGTATTTGCAAACGTTTCAGTCTTTTTTTTCTTCTTTTTTCTGCAATAAATCCAATACAGCGCGATTTGCCTTATCACAAATACTATAATCTATATCAATGTAGATATCGGCCATCTTATAGTCGTTATTTACATGACCGAGGCAGAAGTCAATGTCTGCCTTCGGTACTCCGGCCTTGTTTCTTGCCAAGCTGGCCCAGCTGTGGCGGGCCCAGTTTGTGGTGACCTTGAAGTCTAGTTCTAAGTTCATACAAATGTCTTTCAGTCCATTATTGATTGCTCGCATGAAATTATTCAAGCTACAGTAGTTGGTATGAAAGTAGGAGAGGAAATAACCCTCTGTGTATTTATCAAGCAGGATGCGAAGCTCCGGCTCGATCTTGACGGAAAGCGGTATCTGTTCGTGATTCTTCTCCGTATTCGTTTTAGATCGCATGTACTCCAGTCTTCCGCGGCGTTCGCACGAAATACTATATAGGTCGTTGATATTGACTCCCATCATGTAGAACATCATCATAAAGACATCACGTGCCATATTAGTACGTTTCTTGTCAGATTGGAAATCCCTAATCTTCAATAGAGTGTTGATGTCTATATTCTTTCGTTTCCTCCGGTACTCCGGTATCTCAGCCTTTTTGAACGGATCGCCTGGAATCCTTATAATATCAAAGTCCTCATTGTTGTAATAGAGCTTAGCTTTGTTATACAATGCTCTGAGTCCTCTAAGGTAATGGCTTATTGTGCCCGGTTCTAAGGGAATGCCGGCGGGGCCGGAGTGATATAAGTCTTTGATCATCTTATTTAGAAGAAATGAGGTGATTAGCTTAATATCTATCTTCTTTCTTTTTGTGTACCAACATAGTGTATCAATGGAAGAACTATACCATTCGGCTGTTTTCTTCTTTTTCGTCTGAATTACTATGTTTTGGGCGAACTCTACGAAGTCTATAAACTCGGCGTCAGGAGCTAGGGATTTCTCTATTTCTTCTTTTAAATCCTTGCATGACATAAACTGAGTTCTTTCTTGTCCTAGCTTTAAATACTCTCTCCTGATCTTTTGGATATACGCATTTATTTCGTACTCTATCATTTCGCCGTTTGTAACGTTTGGCAGGATCCGTCCGGAGTCATCCATGTTTCCGGGTTGGATATAGTAGCTGGTGGCTATATACTGGGATTCTCTATTATGATAGATTCTAATTTTTATATTGGATGTTCCATCTTGTTTTATATGTCTTCCAGTTTGGAAAACGATCGCTTTAAATGTTGCCATACTGTTTTAATGTTTTTTAAAGGTTTAAAATCGCATTAAACAGCTTGAATCGGGGTAAATTGATGGGAAACCGCTTTAATTTCCACTAAATAGGTGCAAATAGAGAAACCTGTTCAAAGATAGTTCAAAGAATTATCCCCTTTATTTGCCCCTAAATGGGGTATAATTAAGTCTATTTTGTACCAATGAAAAAAGCCGATACAAACTGTATCAGCTCAACACCATTTAATTTTTCTTGACTTGAATTTTTCGTCGGGGTAGCGGGATTCGAACCCACGACCCCCTGCTCCCAAAGCAGGTGCGCTAACCGGACTGCGCTACACCCCGAAAACTTTTAACCGAACTCCCTCTTTTCTTTGTAGTCGGGGTAGCGGGATTCGAACCCACGACCCCCTGCTCCCAAAGCAGGTGCGCTAACCGGACTGCGCTACACCCCGCTACTTTTAAAGGGTTGTTCTTTTCAAAAGCGGTGCAAAGATAGGGAGTATTTTTTAATTATCAATAGCTAAATGAATGTTTTTTATGGGTTAATTTACAATCGACTGAAATTCATCAGTTTGCAAGTTAACTTTTTTTCTTGGCAGAAATAAGAAGCATCATTGGACGTCGAAGTTCATCTTTCATTTCCGGGATAGTATCCAGCATAATCTTACTCGGTTCCGGTTCTATTAATTCACATATCTCAAATCCGGTCTGAAGAAGGCTATTGATATAAGTAGTCAAGGTCTTATGATACTTGACAACTTCTTCGCCTAAAAAAACGGCAGTACGTTTACCCTCATTGAAATAGCGGTCTACAGGCCAGTGAGCACGCTTTCCTTCTTGATCGTAGTACCAATCCTGATTACCATAGGCTGTGAATATCGGATGCTCTACTGAAAAGACAAAAGAGCCTCCTTTAGTAAGGCAACTGCTCACTTTGCGGCATATATTAATAAAAGATTCCAAATAGTGGAATGTCAATGAACTAATTACAATATCATAAGTCTCCGGTTGAAAATCGAAATCCTCAATAGCCATACATTTATATTCAATGAATGAGGAAGAATTTCTTTTCTGCGCTTCTTCCAACATTTTTTCGGGAATATCGATTCCGGTCACGTTTTTTGCTCCATGCTCAATAGCATAGATGCAATGCCAGCCGAATCCACAGCCTAGATCCAGTACTCTTTTGCCGATGAAATCCGGTAACATTTTCTGTAATATATGCCATTCTCCGGCACCTTTCAATCCTTCTACAGAGCGGGACATTTGAGCATATTGACTGAAGAAACGATCATCGTCATATTTATTTTTTTTCATAACTTACATGAGGGTTATATTAGATGAACAAATATATGCATTTGTGCGATTATTGGTATGAATTAACTGAAAATAAAATCAGATAGGATGAACTATCCTTTGCTGTTTTCTGTTTTCAAAGTAGAAAACTAAAAATAAAAAAGCCATATGAAAACAAAAAAGCAAAAAGAAACGAATGAAAAGGAAATCCCTTTGTTAGAACAAAAAGGATATGAAAGAATGGTCAATGAGATCGTTCCGGTTCAACAAGTGGAAGCTTATCGAAAACCGACTCAGAAAGCGGTAAAAGAAGCTGTGAAGGAATTGAATCCTGATACAAATAGTTTGGGTAGCAGAGGATGATTGAAATACTGAATGACAATCATTATGCTACTTTTTATATGCCCTGTAATGCTGATGACTTAGATGAAAATAAGCCTTAGATTGGCTTTTTATCTCTTTTTTATCAAGGAAAAATAGCTTCCTCACTGAGGAAGCAAGCGTTGGTTTTAAACCAACGAGGTGTTCCTTTTAAACCAACAAGCACATTAGTCGTACAACATAGTGCATATATTAACCTGTTTTATACAATATCAGTCTGTGTTTTTGCATATTATTGCATTTGTTTATGCAGTTTGTTTTTTGGTTCATAGCTTTTAGCGCAACCTTTTTTCAATATAATCTTAAAAATAGCACATCACGGTACAAATATCCATAACTCTTATTTGGGAAAAGTGAGGATAAAGCTGCTTCCTTTGCCTACTTCCGATTTTACATTGATACTTCCTTCATGTAGAGTCATTATTTGCTTACATAAACTTAATCCGATGCCCGAACCGGATGTTTTGGTAGTAAAGAAAGGAACAAATATTTTATCCAGCACATCGGGCAGAATGCCTTCTCCATTGTCAGATATCGTTAATGCAGTGTTTCCGGTAGAGAGTTTTTTTACTTTTACCTGAATATTTTTATCAAGTTTCCGATTACATGCTTCGCGAGCGTTCTTCAGCAGATTGATAAGAACTTGTTCTATTTGTGTCCGGTCTGCATTTAATTTCAATTCGGGTGAGGGAGCTTCAAACTGAAACTCTTCTTCCGGAAATAACTTTTTTAAGTCCGTGAATAATTCTGCAACAGAAATCTGTGTGCGGATAGGAGTAGGGATTCGTGTCAGGCGGCGATAGTTCTCTACAAATTCTAGTAATCCTTTACTTCTCCTGTGAATGGTCTGCATGGCTTGCAGCATAACAGAATATTCTTTCTCTCCGGGTTGGCTGGGAATTCCTCTTTCACTTAATGTTTCCGAAAGTGAGATGATAGGTGTGATAGAGTTCATGATTTCATGAGTCAGTACACGTATTAGCTTTTGCCAGGCCTCCATTTCATTGCGTTCCAGTACCGAATGAATATTTTTTAAGCTGATCAACTGCTGTTCTCTTCCTTGAGTGGCAAATGTGGTGCATGAGACGGCCATTTCCAGCACAGTATTATTCTGTTCGATACGAATAACAGGTGTATCACTGGTAGCAGAAGCTTTCAGTAAGCTCTCCGGTAACTGAGATATTTGTCCTAAATGAGTGACGGCTGCCTGATTCATCCATTCTATATGCCCGGCTTTGTCGGCAACAAGTACTGCCGTATCTACCTTATTCAATAAGTTTTCGTAGTATTGGTGCTTAATCTCTTCTGCCAGTAACTTTCCCCGAAAGTCTTTTAAAGTATCCGAAAGTTCCTCCGCCCATTCATTCATTATTTTATTTTTGAAAGGCGGGTGAAAAGTTTGCATCATATCATTATAGCGAAGGCCGTCTGTCAGCCGTCGCAAAAGAGCGATTTGCTTGAACTGCATGCGGTAGAGATGCACGGCGGTAATTATCAGCAATATCATGCAAATAGTAGTACTGAACCATAACTGTTTTTGAAATAACAGATAGCTACCGATAGAAAGCAATACTATCAATAAAATGTGTAAAACCACTCTGATTGCAAATCGTTTCATAAGCCTAGTTTTTCAAGTTTGCGATATAAGGCAAAACGGGTAATACCTAAATATTCGGCAGCACGGGAAATATTCCCTTCACTAAGTTTCATGGCTTTTTCAATGGTTTGTCGTTCAATTTGTTCCAGGTTCAAAACGGTCTCTTCCTCCTTCTTTTGTTTGGGGGTAGCGTGGAATTGGAAGTTTTCGGGTTTTAATAAAGAACCGTCTCCCAAGATTACTACACGTTCCATCGTATGTTGCAACTCCCGCACATTGCCTGGCCATGTATATTTCAGCAGTTTGTTTTTGGCTTCTCGTGTCAGACCGCGCATTTCCTTTTTATATTTGCGTGCGTAGCGGTCCAGAAAATATTCGGCGAGCAGAATAACATCATTTCCACGTTCGCGTAGCGGTGGGATATGTATTTCAATTGTATTAATACGGTATAGTAAGTCCTGACGGAAGCTTCCTTCATCTACCATGCGGCGAATGTCTGCATTTGTGGCACAAATCAGGCGGACATCAATAGGCACGGCTTGTGTACTTCCCAAACGGCTGATCTGGCGCTTTTCGATAGCTGTAAGCAGCTTCGACTGCATGGGAAGTGAAAGATTGCCGATTTCATCCAAAAATAAAGTGCCATTGGTGGCCACCTCCATCCGGCCAGCCTTTGACTTTTTGGCATCGGTGAAAGCGCCTTTTTCAAATCCGAATAGTTCGCTTTCGAATAATTGTTCGGGGATACTTCCCAGGTCGATGGTTACAAATGGCTTGCCGTATCGCGGTGAACAGCGGTACAGGAGTCTGGCAATTACGTCTTTGCCGGTTCCGTTTTCGCCCAGAATCAGAATGTTGGCATCCGTGTTGCTTAGCTTGTTGATGGTTGTGAAGACTTCCTGCATAGCGGGAGATTCGCCGATAATATCTCCTTCCGGAGAACTTTGACCGCTGAGTACTTCTACTTGTTCTTTTAAGATAGTAACTTCTCGCTGAGATTGACGCAACCGTATACCGGAGGTTAACGTTGCCAATAGTTTTTCTTTTTCCCACGGCTTGGGAATAAAATCTGTCGCACCGGCTTTAATCGCTCGTACAGCTTTATCCGTATCTGCGTATGCTGTCATAAAAATGACAATAGCTTGCGGATCGATTAGCAATATTTGTTTCAAACTTTCAAACCCTTCCTGTCCGCTAATAGCATCGCGGCTGAAATTCATATCCAATAAAATAAGATCGGGCTGGAAGGTCGTCATAAAATGTTCGATACGGTCGGGAGTAGTGGCTACTTTTATCTTTTCCGTATAAGGCTCCAGCAACAGGTTAAGAGCGAAGAGTACATCTTCGTTGTCGTCTACTATAAGTATCTTACCTAATTTGTTTACTTCTTCCATATCTCAGTAATCTGTTAGATTCGTCGTTTTTCATTCATACTTTTGATGGATGTTATGTTCCAAGGGCAAAGATATAGATAATAATCATGTGCTGTATGTGCGATTGCGCACTAAATTTGTGCGTATCTGCACACATGTTGTTATGACTGTTAAATCGTATATTGCTGATATATAGAGTGATATAGCAATGGCATAGGTTTTGAATAGCAAATAGTAAATAAAACGAAGAATGAACCTGAGAATAATCTATATAACTATTGGAATTTTGTCGACAAGATTACTGGCTGCTCAAAATCAAACCATGGAGTTGACTTTGGAACAAGTGGTGAATATGGCACGGCTAGAATCTCCCGATGCACAGACTGCCCGTCACAGTTTCCGGTCTTCTTACTGGAACTATAAATATTATCGTGCTAATTATTTGCCTTCTTTGAATTTATCATCCGATCCCAACCTTAATCGTGCTATTAATAAAATAACGATGGGAGATGGTTCGGTTAAGTTTGTCGAACAGAATTTGTTGAATACAGACCTCACTTTGAATCTTTCACAAAACATCCCTTGGACCGGAGGTTCTCTCTTTCTTGAAACTTCTGCCCAGCGTATGGATTTATTTAGCGAACATAAATATTCGTGGCAAACTTCACCCGTGATGATAGGATATCGTCAGTCTCTTTTTGGTTACAATAGTCTGAAATGGGATAAACGCATTGAACCGGTGCGCTATCAGGAGGCAAAGAAGAGTTATGTGGAGACATTAGAATTGGTTTCTGCCAATGCGATTAATAAATTCTTCGCATTGGCCACTGCACAAAGTAATTATGACATTGCTTCTTTTAATTATGCCAATGCCGATACATTATATCGCTATGCCCAAGGGCGTTATAATATAGGTACGATTACAGAGAATGAAATGCTGCAACTGGAACTCAATCGCTTGACAGAAGAAACAAATCGTATGAATGCCCGTATCGAAATGGATAATTGTATGCAGGAACTCCGTTCTTATCTGGGTATACAAGAAGACCGTGAGCTTCGTGTACGTATCAGTCCGCAGGTTCCGGATTTCAGTGTCAATCTGAATGAAGCACTGGCATTGGCGTACGAAAACAGTCCGGACATTCAAACGATGAAACGTCGGAAACTGGAAAGTGAAAGTGCCGTGGCAAGAGCCCGTTCTAATGCAGGTTTGAAAGCAGACATATATCTTCGTTTCGGTTTGACGCAGACTGCCGATAACCTGCCGGATGCTTATCGGAATCTGCTGGATCAACAATATGTTAGCCTGAGTATCTCTCTTCCTATTTTAGATTGGGGACGCGGTAAAGGGCAGGTGCGGGTAGCGCGTTCTAACCGTGACCTGGTTTATACTCAGGTGGAACAAAACCGGACGGATTTTGAACTGAATATCCGCAAATTAGTGAAACAATTTAATCTGCAGACACAGCGGGTGCGTATTGCCGCCCGCACAGACGAAACGGCTCAACGAAGAAATGAAGTTGCCCGTAAGCTTTATATATTGGGGAAGTCTACCATCCTCGACTTAAATGCTTCTATTTCAGAAAAAGATAGTGCCCGCCGTAATTATGTTTCGGCTTTATACAATTACTGGAGTTTATACTATACGCTCCGCAGTATGACACTTTATGATTTCGAACGGAATGAACAGCTGACAGAGGATTATAATCTTCTTATTGAATAGAAAATTAATGATTGAATATATAACCAATAAAAACACAAAATACCATATAAGATCATGGATATAAAATTAGAAAAGAAACCGTGGTACATTCGTTATAGATACTATCTGATGGGAGGTCTTTTATTTGCCGCCTTTCTGGGTTATGTAGTTATCTTGTCATTAGGTCCCCGAAAATTGCGTATTGACGCCGAGAATGTTCAGATAGCGGAAGTCAAAGAGGATAATTTTATGGAATATGTAGATGTAGAAGGACTGATTCAGCCGATATTGACCATTAAAGTCAACACCCGTGAAGCAGGAAGCGTTGAAAGCATCGTTGGCGAGGAAGGAAGTCTGCTTCAGCAGGGAGATACCATTCTTATCCTTTCCAATCCGGATTTGCTTCGCAGCATTGAAGACCAGCGTGACGAATGGGAGAAGCAAATGATTACCTATCAGGAACAGGAGATAGAGATGGAGCAGAAGAGCCTTAACTTGAAGCAACAAGCTCTGACGAACAGTTACGAGCTGGAACGACTGAAAAAGAGCATAGCCCTTGATCGGGAAGAATTTCAAATGGGAGTAAAGAGTAAGGCACAACTGCAAGTTGCTGAGGATGAGTATAACTATAAGCAGAAAAACGCAGCCTTGCAACAAGAAAGTTTGCGACATGATTCTGCCGTTACGATGATTCGTAAAGAGTTGATTCGCAATGATCGGGAACGGGAACGCAAAAAATATGAACGTACTCACGAGCGATTGGATAATCTGGTGGTGACGGCTCCTGTAAAAGGACAACTTAGCTTTGTCAGAGTTACTCCGGGCCAACAGGTTTCTTCCGGTGAAAGCATTGCTGAAATAAAGGTACTCGATCAATATAAGATACATACTTCGCTTAGCGAATATTATATTGACCGGATAACTACCGGGCTTCCGGCCACTGTCAATTATCAGGGAAAGAAATACCCGTTGAAAATAACGAAAGTGGTACCTGAGGTAAAAGATCGTATGTTTGATGTTGATCTGGTCTTTACGGGGGATATGCCCGATAATGTGCGGGTTGGTAAGAGTTTCCGTGTGCAGATAGAACTGGGGCAACCGGAACGGGCGCTCATTATTCCACGCGGCAATTTTTATCAGTCCACGGGAGGACAATGGATTTATAAAGTGAACGCTTCGAGGACAAAAGCGATCCGTGCACCATTAAGTATTGGTCGCCAGAATCCGCAGCAATACGAAATTACAGAAGGTTTACAACCGGGAGATTGGGTAATTACGACGGGATATGATACCTTTGGCGATGCGGAGGAGTTGGTATTAAATTAATAACTCGGACACGATTTTAATATATTATGATAAAGTTTTATTTTAAAGTAGTATTTAGAAACTAGTGGAAGCACAAGATAAGGAATGAATGCTATAATTTTTTAAATATACTATTATGATCAGAACTATTAATTTACAGAAGATTTTCAAGACCGAAGAGGTAGAAACTTGGGCATTGAATAATGTGAGCATCGAAGTGAAACAGGGTGAGTTCGTTGCCATTATGGGACCTTCCGGTTGTGGAAAGTCAACATTACTCAATATTCTTGGACTATTGGACAATCCGACAGGAGGGGAGTATTACCTGAATGGAACCGAAGTATCCAAGTATACAGAATCTCAGCGCACCAGTCTTCGCAAAGGGGTAATCGGTTTCGTTTTTCAGAGTTTCAATCTGATAGATGAATTGAATGTCTATGAAAACATTGAATTGCCTCTGCTCTACATGGGTATCTCAGCTTCCGAACGTAAAAAGAGAGTTGAGACTGCTATGGAACGGATGGCTATCACTCATCGTAGCAAACACTTCCCGCAACAGCTTTCCGGAGGGCAGCAACAACGTGTTGCCATCGCCCGTGCAGTAGTTGCCAATCCTAAACTGATCCTTGCCGATGAGCCTACCGGTAATCTGGATTCAAAGAATGGCAAAGAAGTGATGGGACTATTGAGTGAGTTGAATAAAGAAGGAACCACCATTGTTATGGTGACACACTCACAGCACGATGCAGGTTATGCCGACCGTATCATTAATTTGTTTGATGGTCAGGTAGTAACGGAAGTCAGCATGTAATATATTGAATAAGGTATCATGATAAAACACTATTTGAAAGTAGCCTTTCGCAATTTGGCAAAATACAAGACACAGACCCTTGTCAGTATCATTGGATTAGCTGTCGGTTTCACTTGTTTTGCGCTGTCTGTCTTATGGATTCGTTATGAAATGACTTACGACACTTTCCATGAGGGAGCCGACCGTATCTATATGGTACGTGCGCATTATACTGATTCTCCGGGTAGCATATCCAATTCCACTCCTTACCCTTTATCGAGTTATTTGCAGGAGAAAATGCCGGAGATTGAAGTTGCTGCTTCCACTTCCATATATCGGGAAATGAAATTTCGTATGGGAGATAATGAGCACGAAGTAGTAATGGCTGCGGCAGATTCTGTTTTCATGAACTTTTTCAATATACAGTTGCTGAAAGGTACGGTCAACTTCCTGAAGGAGAATGACCCGGAAATTGCTATTACAGAGGAGTTTGCCCGAAAACTTTTCGGTAATGAAGAAGATGCTTTGGGAAAAGAAGTGGAGTTGAACGGACGTTCCCGTAAGATAGGTGCCATTGTGAGCGGATGGTCCCGTCATTCTAATATACCATACAGTGTATTGGTTTCGGCAAGACATTATCCACGTTGGGGCAGCAAAGGAGAACAGTTGTTTGTTCGTGTTCGTGCAGGAGTGGACAGGGATACTTTTCAAAAGAAGATAGATAGCATCGATTTGTTGAATATCCCCAAGGAAAGTGAACTCTCGAAACTGCTGATAACACCTGTTTCAGCTTTGCGTTATTCGGATTATGTTTCCAAAGTAGATGTCGTCATTTCTTTCAGTTATATTTTTTACTTCTCATTGGCAGGCGGATTGGTTATCATCTGTTCGTTATTCAATTACCTGACGCTTTATATCAGTCGGCTCTGCATGCGCAGTCGTGAGATGGCACTTCGTAAAGTAAATGGTGCGAGTAATGCCTCCTTGTCGGTTCAGTTTGGCATTGAACTGTTCCTGATTTTATGCATTGCCCTGCTATGCGGACTGTTGATGATAGAACTGAGTATGTCCCGATTCCTGAATTTTACGCAGATAGAGGCTGGTTCCTACTACGGGGAGATTATGGTGTATCTTCTGGTTGTAATCATCTTGTCTTTCCTGTTTGCGCAGATTCCGTTATCTTATTTTCGTCGTCGGACGTTGCAGGAAGCGATCAAAGGGAAGGTGGTAACTGCCAGACCTTATTTGTTTCGTAAGATAGGAATCATCATGCAGTTGGTTGTCAGTCTTGCTTTTATCTTTTGTACGGTTGTCATGATGAAGCAGCTTTATTTTCTGAAGAATACGGATTTAGGGATGGAGCGTCATAATATTGGCAATGTAGCCTTGTGGAATGGAGACATTAAGCAATGGCCGGGAAAGATAGCGGCTTTGCCTATGGTAACGGAGACTTTGCCTCCTTCATATTTCCCGATTATTCCTACAGGACCGATGATGTATGTCGAGATAAACAACTGGGATGATTCGCCGAAAGTGGTGGAAGAAGCTGTAACTGTCGGCATGTTACCTGGCAAAGAAGAGTTCTTTCAATTCTATGATTTGAAATTACTTGAAGGGGAGTTTATATCAGACAAGAATCAAGGAAATGAAGTTGTGATAGATGAGAATACGTGCCACAAGTTTGGGTGGAAACAAGCTTTGGGCAAAAGCTTCTATTATGAGCAGAATGGTCAACGCCGTGGATACAAGGTCGTTGGAGTAGTCAGGAACTTAAGTTACCGGCCTCCTACGAGTGAACCCGGGCTGGTTGCCTTTCAGCATCCTAAAGCACAAGAATATCTGTTGAATCGTGCCAGCATTCTTTTTAAATTTAGAGAAGGTATGTGGAATGAATGTCGTGCGGCTATAGAGAAGCTGCACAAAGAAGAATTTCCGAATGCCTATATGCGGTTGTTCAATGAAGAAGAGGAATACAATAAACATCTCCGCTCTGAAGATGCACTGATGAAGCTGTTGGGTTTTGTATCGTTGGTTTGCGTTATTATTTCTGTATTCGGAGTTTTCTCATTGGTGACGCTCTCTTGTGAACAACGACAAAAAGAAATAGCTATACGAAAGGTGAATGGAGCACAAATTCGTCATATCCTCCATCTGTTTTTCCGGGAATATTTATTGTTGCTGATCATTGCTGCTGTTATTGCATTCCCTGTAGGATACGCTGTGATGAGGAAATGGATTGATAATTATGTAAGGCAAACGGCAATAGATGGCTGGATATACATAGGTATCTTTGTGGTGGTAGCTATTATTCTTTTACTTAGCATCATCTGGAGAGTATGGAAAGCTGCCCGCCAAAATCCGGCAGAAATAATCAAAAGCGAATAACATAAACACAATGCTATGATATATCATTATTTGAAAATAGCTTTTCGTAATCTGATAAAGTACAAAACGCAGAGTATCGTAAGTATTGTCGGTCTGGCAATTGGTTTTACCTGTTTTGCGTTATCAGTGCTGTGGATACGTTATGAAATGACGTATGATGACTTTCATGAGGGATCAGAACGCATCTACTTGGCAGGCAATAAATTTGCATTGCAGGGAGATGGCTTTTCTTATCTTTCATCCAGTTTATTGGCAGATTATTTGGATAAGAACTGCCCGGAGGTGGAGAAAGCATGTCATGTGATGGCAGGTTCTGAAGCGGAGCCGGTACTATATCAGAAGACAGAGTATCAGATGATGCAGTTAAATGTCGATTCCAGCTTTGTCTCTATGTTCAACATAACTGTGTTGAATGGAGATAATCAGTTAAGGCTGGGAAAGAACCAGATTGCTATAACTGATAAAGCGGCCAAACGAATATTCGGAGATGAATTACCAATTGGCAAGCAAATAACCTTACCGGAAAATGATCATGCGGAAATGACAATTGTCGCGGTTGTGAAGTCGTGGGAAGGGCACTCTATATATCCTTTTGATATTCTACTACCTTATCCAGACTGGGAAGCACATTGGGGAAGGCAGCAATGTCATACTCTTTTCCGTGTTTACCCCGATACCGACATAAAAGCGTTGGAACAGAGACTGGCAGAATATAAGGTACAACAAGATTCGCATGAGCAGACCATATCTACTCCTATCGCTCTCTTGTCAACATTACGAAGTACTCATCCACAAGAAAATGTGAATGTCAAGTTGAATCATGTGCGTCTTTTTGCATGTATTGGGGTTTTAGTTATCATCTGTGGACTATGCAATTATTTAACGATGCTGATTACCCGTATTCGGATGCGTAAACGCGAATTGGCATTGAGAAAAGTGAACGGGGCTTCCAATGCCGGCCTGTTGTCATTGCTTCTTTCTGAATTGATATTGTTACTTGTTATATCATCGGGCATAGGAGCTATGTTGCTCGAACTGACCCTGCCTGTTTTTAAACGCTTGTCGCAGATTGACGAGAGTACTTCATTTTTCTATGGTGAAGTAAGTCTGTATATCCTGTCGTTGCTTGTGATGACAACGGGAGTTGCTGCCATATTTGTATACTATGCCAACAAACGGACTTTGCTTGACAGTATCAGACACAAATCAAATCTTCATCTTTCCGGTTGGTTTTATAAAGTAAGTATTTTGTTTCAACTCTTTATTAGTATCGGTTTTGTATTTTGCACTTTGGTCATGATGAAGCAGTTAAACTACCTGTTGAATTCTAATGAGCTCGGACTGGAAAGGCATAATGTAGGAGTAATTGGTTCTACTTATGGATTTGAGAATGTTCCGTTTGAGAAAATACTGGATCAGATGCCTGATATCACAGAACGTCTGTATGGCTTTTATACTCCTATCCCTAAAATGATATTTTCTACACATGAAGTAAATGAATGGGAAGGTCAAACCGATAAAGAACAACGCGTAAATGTAGAGAGTGAAACAATCAATCAGGAATTTGCAGACTTTTTCCAGGTCGGACTTATTGAAGGCAGTATGCTGGATGAGAAAGACGGAAAAGAGGCGGTTGTAGTGAATGAGTCTGCTGTAAAGGCTTTCGGATGGAATCAGCCGATAGGAAAGAAAATACGTATGGGCATTGATGAGGTATGTACGGTAAAGGGAGTTATTAAGGATATCTGTTATAATGCTCCCATACATCCGGTGACTCCCGCTGTTTTCTCTTTGGGTAGTAATAAGGATAGAGGGAATTTCATTTTTAAGTTTAAGGAAGGTACATGGAGTACCGTTTCTAAAAAACTAAAAGAAGAGGCACATAAGGTCAATCCGAATGCAGACCTATTTCTGATTAATATGGAAGAGAGGTATAACGATTTTATGAAGTCGGAAAATACGATGATTAAGTTGCTGAGTGTTGTTTCTTTTATCTGTATCATCATTGCCGTATTTGGTATATTTTCCTTAGTGACGTTATCATGCGAACAGCGCCGGAAAGAAATTGCTATTCGGAAAGTAAACGGTGCAAGTGTAAAGGTTATTTTGAATTTATTCTTTAAAGAGTATCTGATTCTCCTTATCATTTCGTCATTCACGGCCTTCCCATTAGGCTACCTCATTATGAAACACTGGCTTGAAGGATATGTAAAGCAGACGCCGATAAGCTTTTGGATGTATGGAGGAATATTTGCCGGTATGCTACTTATTATATTTCTTAGCATCATCTGGAGAGTATGGAAAGCCGCCCGCCAAAATCCGGCAGAAGTAATCAAGAGCGAATAACATCATTATTAAATAAAAGTAATATGAAGAACCAATTGTCTGCTATCAGGACTTTATTCCGCTTCAGAACTTATATATGGTGATTAATGTTATTCGTCAACGGTATCGGGAGATTGCATTACGTAAGGTGAATGGTGCCACAGGCAGGCAAGTTGCTTTATTATTTGGTAAAAAGTATCTTTATATTTTGGGAGCCTCATTTGTCATCGCTATTCCTTTGGTCTATTATATTATTGATGACTATACTAAAGACTTTGCAGTGAAGGCTCCGATAGGAGCAGGGATTTTTGTGACAGGCTTCATCCTTACTTTGCTTGTCTCTCTGGGTACATTACTCTGGCAGGTACGCAAAGCTGTCCGCATCAATCCGGCATTGATAATGAAAAGTGAATAAAGTAAGATACTACTGGAAGATAAAAACGTCCTTTTTTGCCGTCATCCGTCACTTTTCTTACTAAATCTTTATAAATCAAATAAATAGGAGTAATGGCAAGCGGTGACGGCAAGGTGATGGTAACATCTGAGAGGATTCTTACCGTCACTTTTGCTACCTTGTTTTGTTTGCTGGAACGACTGTATTTACCGGAGCCCAGCTACGACATTTAGTACTAAATGATCTGTTCTTTAAGGTGCTATCAATGCTTGTTTATTGTTTTTTGCCAGTAACATCGCTTCGTTTCACGTACGTGGTCCCATCGTTTTACGTGCATGATTCCATGGGCTCACATACGTGATCCGAACGCTTCACGTACATGGAACGAGAGTATGTACCTTACAAAATTTATTAATAAGGCTTTGTTATACTATTAAAGCCCGTATCATATGGGTTAATATACAGTAGGTTGGATGGTGCGTGTCCGGTAATGGCGGTGCATTGGCAACTTATGCTTCCATAAGTTATTTCGTATTTAAAATGAAATGATTTTCTGCTTTTATAAGAGAAGATCATTAGAAAAAATTATCTTTGCAATATTCTTTATTTTATTTCAAATGGAATACATATGAACAAGATGAGAGTTTTTATATGGCTTATTGCTTTGATTGGTTTTAGTGCATGTCAGTCGAAAAGTGGGCAGACTACGGAACAAGAAAATGTAGATAGTCTGACTGTTGCCCCAACAGAAGAAGAGAAAACAATAACCGGAGTAGTAGGAGATGCTTCCATGCATAATTTCATGCTGGTCACTCTAGAAGGAGATACCCTGTTTGTCAGTACAATGGATCAGGAACCGGGCGATGTCAGTGGTTTCGAATCAGGAGATACGGTTCGGGTGGACTATATCGAAGAAGAGGAAGAACCGGGATCGAGTACGATACCTACAGCAAAGAAAGTGACGGTGATTGGTAAAAAGGCCGAATCGGACAACTAATTTTATTTATAATCTAACTGTAACAAGAAAAATGAAAAAGAAAATGTTGGCAGCCACTCTGTTGACGAGCTTATTGGCTGCTTGCGGGGGCAACTCCACATCAATTGTGGGTGCATGGGTAGAACCGGTACCGGGAATGGAAGGACAAGTACAAGGCATTAATATAGAGGAGGGTGGTATTGCTTCTTCTGTCAATATGGCTACACTGGTCTATGAAAGTTGGAAACAAGAAGGAGACCAATTGGTTCTGACAGGAAAAAGTATTGGCAATGGACAGACAATTGAATTTGCAGACACGATGGCTATCAAGAAACTGACGCCCGATTCTTTGATTCTGGATAATCAGGGGATGGAAATCCGTTATGCGAAACAGAAATAAAATGACCAGGGAAGTGAAATACCTTCACGTATAAAAATAAAAAAAGCTACTTTCCCGAAAATATGACAAAGAGGAAAGCAGCTTCTTTTTATAAGGTATTAAGTGCTGACTACAAAAGGTCTAAAGCCTTGAAAGCTTTTACTAACTTTTCTACCGCACTGTCTATCTGTTCTTTAGTGTGAGTAGCCATCAGTGCCACACGTACCAATGTATCCTGTGGAGCACATGCCGGTGGAATAACCGGATTGATGAATACACCTTCGTCGAAAGCTAATTTGGTAACCATGAAAGTCTTTTCCGTATCACGTACGTAAAGAGGAATGATGGGAGATTCGGTAGCGCCAATCTCGAAACCGGCTTCACGGAAACGCTTCAAAGCATAGTTGGTTGCTTCCCACAGAGCGTTCAGTCTTTCCGGTTCATTCTGGATGATGTGCAGAGCTTCCAAAGCAGAAGCTGTTGCTGCCGGAGTATTGGATGCACTGAAAATATAAGTACGTGCATTATGGCGCAGCCAGTTGATGATAGAAGAATCAGCGGCGATGAAACCACCGATGGAAGCCAGTGACTTGCTGAAAGTACCCATGATCAGGTCTACCTCGTGAGTCAGACCGAAATGATCGCAAACACCACGTCCCTGTTTTCCAAATACACCCAGACCGTGAGCTTCGTCTACCATGATGGTAGCATTGTATTTGTGTTTCAGACGAACGATTTCGGGCAAATTAGCCAAATCACCTTCCATAGAGAACACACCGTCTACTATGATCAGTTTGACTGAATCCGGATTGCACTTCTGAAGTTGCTTTTCCAGATCCGCCATATCGTTGTGCTTGTATTTTAATTGCTGAGAGAATGAGAGACGGCGGCCATCTACGATAGATGCGTGGTCACGGTCATCACATATAATATAATCATTGCGGTCAGTCAGACATGAGATAACGCCGGAATTAACCGTAAAACCGGTAGAGAAGCAGAGTGCTTCATCTTTGCCCACAAAGGCAGCCAGTTCTTTTTCTAGTTGAACATGAAGGTCGAGCGTACCATTCAAAAAACGTGAACCGGCACAACCGGAACCGTATTTACGCATGGCTTTGATACCTGCTTCAATCACTCTTTCATCTCCCGTAAGGCCAGTGTACGCGTTGGACCCGAACATTAACACATGTTGTCCGCCCATTTCTACTTCTGTACCCTGCTTTCCCTCAATCTCACGGAAATATGGGTAAACGCCCTGTGCCATAAATTTCTGTGGCAGGTCGTATTTAGCTAACTTCTCTTGTAATAATCCCATGAATTATAATTTATTATACTCATACTCAGATCATTCGCTGATGATCCAATTTCCTTTTATCTTAACAAGTGTTTAAAACAGGGGGCAAAGATAACAAAATTTGCTTTTATCTGTTCTTTTTAAAAGAAAAAAGTTGCTCTCATGAGATTAGAAACCTCTAATAGCTCAAAATTTAATATATTTGTATTACTTTTGTCGTCTACAATTGACAAAGATTAGCATGAACGAAAGAATGAAAAGAATAATATTCGTCGTCAATCCTATTTCGGGAACACAAAGTAAAGAATTGATTCTTAGCTTGCTGGATGAAAAAATAGATAAGGCGAGATACACTTGGGAAGTAGTGTATACAGAAAGGGCCGGTCATGCAGTAGAGATAGCCGCCAAAGCTGCGGAAGAGAAAGCAGACGTGGTGGTCGCTATCGGGGGGGACGGAACAATTAATGAAATAGCTCGTTCGCTGGTACATACGGATACCGCATTAGGAATTATTCCATGCGGATCGGGTAATGGACTGGCCCGGCATCTGCATATACCCATGAAACCTAAAAAGGCACTGGAAGTGCTGAACGAGGGGTGTCTGGATACAATAGACTATGGTAAGATCAACGGCACAGATTTCTTTTGTACGTGTGGAGTAGGGTTCGATGCATTTGTCAGTTTGAAGTTTGCCCATGCCGGTAAGCGCGGACCGTTGACCTATCTGGAAAAGACATTGCAGGAAAGTCTTAAGTATCAGCCCGAAACGTATGAACTGGAAACAGAAAACGGAGTCAGTAAGTATAAAGCTTTTCTGATTGCCTGCGGAAACGCATCACAATATGGAAATAATGCCTATATAGCCCCGCAGGCTACATTGACGGACGGTTTGCTGGATGTGACGATTCTGGAACCTTTCACCGTTCTGGATGTGCCTTCGCTCGCTTTTCAGTTATTCAATAAAACAATCGATCAAAACAGTCGGATCAAGACATTCCGTTGTAAGAAGTTGTGCATCCGCCGGGCTGCACCGGGAGTCGTGCATTTTGACGGTGATCCGATGCAGACGGAGGCAGAAGTGAATATCGAACTTATCAAAAGCGGACTGCGGGTAGTGGTTCCGAAGACAGAAGAAAAAGATGCAGCCAATGTTCTGCAGAGGGCACAGGAATATGTGAACGGAATAAAGCTGATTAACGAGGCAATCGTGGACAATATAACAGACAAAAACAAGAAAATATTGAAAAAGCTGACAAAGAAAGTCTGAAATAAATGCCGAATTCTGATTTATTGTGTACTTTTGCAAGCTACTTAACGAAAAATATCATAAATATTAGAAAATATGTTCAGAACGCACACATGTGGAGAACTGAGAATCTCCGATGTAAATAAACAAATCACGCTGTCTGGATGGGTACAGCGCAGCCGTAAAATGGGAGGTATGACTTTCATTGACCTTCGCGACCGTTACGGTATCACCCAATTGGTTTTTAATGAAGAAATTAATGCTGAACTTTGCGACCGTGCCAATAAACTGGGTCGTGAATTCGTCATTCAGATCACAGGAACAGTGAATGAACGTTTCAGCAAGAACGCAAACATTCCTACAGGAGACATTGAAATTATCGTTTCCGAACTGAACGTTCTGAATACTGCCATGACTCCTCCGTTTACGATTGAGGATAATACAGACGGCGGCGATGATATCCGCATGAAATACCGTTACCTGGATTTGCGTCGTAATGCCGTGCGTTCTAATCTGGAATTACGTCATAAGATGACGATCGAAGTTCGCAAGTATCTTGATAGTCTGGGCTTTATAGAAGTAGAAACCCCTGTATTGATCGGCTCTACTCCGGAAGGTGCACGTGACTTTGTGGTGCCTTCACGTATGAATCCCGGACAATTTTATGCACTTCCTCAATCTCCGCAGACTCTGAAGCAGTTGCTGATGGTGTCCGGTTTCGACCGCTATTTCCAGATTGCAAAGTGTTTCCGTGACGAGGACCTGCGTGCCGACCGTCAACCGGAATTTACACAGATTGACTGTGAAATGAGTTTCGTAGAGCAGGAAGATATCATCTCTACTTTTGAAGGAATGGCCAAACATCTGTTCAAGACGCTTCGTGGCGTTGAACTGACTGAACCGTTCCAGCGTATGCCTTGGGCAGACGCTATGAAATATTATGGTAGCGATAAACCGGATTTGCGTTTCGGCATGAAGTTCGTAGAGCTGATGGATATCATGAAAGGACATGGTTTCTCAGTATTCGATAATGCTGCTTATGTAGGCGGTATCTGTGCAGAAGGAGCGGCAACTTATACCCGCAAGCAACTGGATGCTCTGACTGAATTCGTCAAGAAGCCTCAGATTGGTGCGAAAGGTATGGTTTATGCTCGTGTAGAAGCAGACGGTACGGTGAAATCGAGTGTGGACAAGTTCTATACACAAGAAGTGCTGCAACAGATGAAAGAAGCATTTGGTGCCAAGCCGGGTGATTTGATCCTGATTCTGTCCGGTGACGACGTGATGAAAACACGTAAGCAACTTTGCGAACTCCGTCTGGAGATGGGAGCACAGTTGGGATTGCGTGATAAGAATAAATTTGTTTGCCTTTGGGTTATTGACTTCCCGATGTTCGAATGGAGCGAGGAAGAAGGCCGTCTGATGGCTATGCACCATCCGTTTACACATCCGAAAGAAGAAGATATTCCATTGCTGGATACTGATCCGGCTGCCGTACGTGCCGATGCTTATGATATGGTTGTCAACGGTGTGGAAGTTGGTGGAGGATCAATTCGTATTCACGATGCCCAGTTGCAAGCCAAAATGTTCGAGATTCTGGGCTTCACTCCGGAGAAGGCACAGGCTCAGTTCGGCTTCCTGATGAACGCATTTAAGTATGGTGCACCTCCTCACGGTGGTCTGGCATACGGACTCGATCGTTGGGTTTCTCTTTTCGCTGGTCTGGATTCTATCCGCGACTGTATCGCATTCCCGAAAAATAACTCAGGACGTGATGTAATGTTGGATGCTCCTTCTGAAATTGATCAGACTCAACTTGATGAACTCAACCTGATCGTTGATATCAAAGAAAATAAGTAAACGATGAACAAATATCGTTCTCTTTATAATACCACCCTGTCACTTATAATTAATTTATTATTGGTGATGGGGTGCTTTATTCTCTGTCGTGTCATCTTTTTGATAGAAAATCTGAAGGCTTTTTCCGATCTTACTGCCGGACGAATCTGGAGGATGTTTGAAGGAGGATTCCTGTTTGATACTTCAGCTATTCTTTATACGAATCTTTTGTATATCTTCTTGATGCTGATTCCATTGCATTATAAGGAAAATGCGGTATATCAGAAGATAACCAAGGGGATTTTTGTGACAACCAACCTGATTGTCATTATAATGAACCTGATGGATACGGTTTATTTCCAATATACGCATCGGAGAACGACCGCGTCTGTATTCAGTGAATTCAAGAATGAGGGGAATCTGGGAGGTATTATAGGGACAGAATTGGTGAATCATTGGTATCTGACTCTGTTTGCCATTGCCTTCGGGTATGCCCTGTTCAAGCTGTATCGCAAGCCGAAGCCGGTAAAGGTAGACCGCCTGCCGCTTTATTATGGCGTTCATTTGCTTACTTTGGCGCTTGGAGTGTACTTGTGCATCGGCGGAATGCGCGGTGGATTTACCGGTATGGTTCGTCCTATTACAATCAGCAACGCCAATAAGTATGTAGACCGCCCGATGGAGACGGGAATCGTACTGAATACGCCTTTTTCTATCTTCCGTACGTTTGGGAAGACTTCATTTGCCATCCCTCAATACTTCGATAAAGAGAAAATGGAGGCTTTGTACACTCCCGTGCACATGCCTGCAGATAGTGTACAGTTCCGACCGCTGAATGTCGTTGTCTTTATTCTGGAAAGTTTCAGCAAAGAGAACAGCGGCTTCCTGAATGAAGAACTGGACAATGGGACATACAAGGGCTATATGCCTTTCCTTGACTCATTGATGGCTGAAGGGCTGACTTTTAAATACTCATTCTCTAACGGAATGAAAAGTATCGATGGAATGCCTTCCGTATTATCGGGAATCCCGATGTTTATAGAGCCGTTCTTTCTGACGCCTTCTTCCTTGAATACAGTATCCAGTATAGGCGGAGAACTGGGTAAAAAAGGATATTATACCGCTTTCTTTCATGGGGCGGATAACGGTTCCATGGGATTCGAGGCTTTTGCGCGGACGGCAGGATATACTCATTACTTCGGTCGTACGGAGTATAATGAGGCTAATCCGGACAACAAGGATTTTGACGGCCATTGGGGAATTTGGGATGAGAAGTTTTTCCAGTTCTTTGGCAATACCTTGTCTGGCTTTCAGCAACCCTTTGCTGCTGCACTGTTCAGCCTTTCTTCCCATCATCCGTTTGCAGTTCCGGCGGAATACGAAGGTGTTTTCCCGAAAGGAAACAAACCTATTCGCCAGTGTATCGGATATACGGACAATGCTTTGAAATTATTCTTCGAAAAGGTATCAAAAGAACCGTGGTACAAGAATACTCTGTTCGTTTTCACAGCAGATCATACAAACTCTCCGGAACGTCCGGAATATGAGACGGAGAGCGGATTGTTCTCTGTTCCTGTCGTGTTTTATCAGCCGGGAAGTGACTTGAAAGGTTTCCGCAAAGACGTGATTGCCCAGCAGATTGATATTATGCCTACCGTATTGGGCTATTTAGGGTACGACAAGCCTTTCGTTTCCTTTGGATGTGATTTGCTGAATACGCCTGCCGAGGATACTTATGCTGTCAACTATATCAATGGAATCTATCAGTTCTTTAAAGGTGATTATTTATTGCAGTTTGATGGCCGGAACACCGTAGCCATGTATGCATTCAAGACGGATAAACTGTTGGAACATAATCTTCTGGGACAGGTGGATGTGCAGCAGTCGATGGAGGATGAACTGAAAGCAATCATCCAGCAGTACATGATACGGATGAATAACGACGAACTTGTGGTGAAATGAAAGAATCGGTGCGCATATTTCGCTTTATAGTCATCGGAACGATGAATGCTTTGATCATGGCCCTTGTTGTGTGGCTGATGATGAGAGAAATGTCATTCGAAGGAGACTATATGGTAGCTAACGTAACAGCGTATGTTATAGCCCAGATTCATAATTTTATCTGGTGCAAGTATTGGATATTTCCTGTAGAAAAGAGGAAGAACAATGTATGGAAACAAATATTGTTTTTCTGTTCTGCCTTCGGTGTAGCTTACACTGCGCAGTTTTTATTCCTTGTTTTGTTGGTAGAAGGGTTGGATGTCAATGAGTATCTGGCTCAGTTCTTGGGATTGTTTATCTACGGGGCCGCTAATTTTATCGCTAATAAGAAGATTACTTTCCAATAAAAGAGGATATAAGTGCGGAGGTCCGCAAGAGTTGCCGTTCAGGCTTCTGCTCTTGCGGACCTCTGTATTGTTTTATCTATCGTTCATGGTGTCATTCTTCAATCCAGAAACCGTTTGGTCAGCCCGTCATATTCATCAATTCGGCGGTCGCGGAGGAAGGGCCACCAACGGCGGACGTTCTCCGAACGTTCCATGTCTATTTCAACGACTATATTTTCCGGACAATCGTTGCCTGCCTGTGCCAGAAACTCTCCCTGTGGTCCGGCTACGAAACTGTTTCCCCAAAACTGGATACCGTTGGTTTGCCCGGAAGGGTCGGATTCATGTCCTACACGATTGACGGAGATAACCGGAAGCCCGTTTGCAACTGCGTGAGCACGCTGGGAGATAATCCATGCATTGAGCTGACGGGCTTTTTCGTCATCCGTATCGCTGCTTTCCCAGCCGATGGCGGTAGGATAGATCAAAAGTTCGGCACCTTTCAGAGCCATCAGTCGGGCAGCTTCCGGATACCATTGATCCCAGCATACCAGTACGCCCAGTTTCCCCAGGGAAGTCTGAATGGGTTCGAAACCGATGTCTCCGGGAGTAAAATAGAACTTCTCATAATAGGCCGGATCATCCGGAATGTGCATTTTCCGGTATTTTCCGGCAATGCTTCCGTCGCGGTCGAAAACGACAGCCGTGTTGTGATACAGTCCCGGCGCACGTTTTTCAAAGAGTGAAGCAACGAGCACTACTTTATTGGCAGCTGCCAGTTCGGAGTAGAAGCCTGTGGATGGTCCGGGAATAGGTTCAGCAAGGTCAAACAGATGGGTGTTTTCTGTCTGACAGAAATAAAGCGAATTGTGCAGCTCCTGCAGCACGATCAGTTGCGCTCCATGAGCGGCACACGCTTCAATGCTTTTAGCAAGGTTCATCAGGTTCACCCGAATGTCTGCGGTATTGGATTGTTGGATTAATCCTACTTTTATCTTTCTCATGATGAATAATTATTAATATGCTGATTGACTGAAAAGTCCGTTATAGGATAACGCCTAACGGATATTGCATCGTAACACAATGCAGGGAACCGTGCTGTTTGATTAATGCCCGGCAGTCAATCCCGATGATTTCGTGTTCAGGGAATGCCTGCTGCAATACTTCTGCCGCTTTCCGGTCATGATCCGGCTGCTGATAAGTAGGGTAAAGGATGGCATCATTCATAATCAGGAAATTGGCATAGGTGGCAGGCAGCCGTTCACCGTCTTCTTCTATCTTGTCTGCCATTGGCAACGCCAGCAGGCGGTAGGGTTCTCCTGCCAATGTACGGAATGTTTTTAATTGTTCCTCCATGGCACGCAATGCTTCATAATGCTCGTCTTCTTTGTTGTCACATTTTACGTAGGCAATGGTGTCTGTGGAACAGAAACGCGCTAAGGTATCGACGTGACTGTCGGTATCGTCGCCGGCCAGATAGCCGTGATCCAGCCAAAGCACTTTTTGCAGATGGAAAGTTGATTTGAGGTATTCTTCTATTTCTACCTGATTCAGTTTTCCGTTCCGGTTGGGAGAGAGCAGGCATTCGGTGGTGGTAAGCAGTGTGCCCATGCCGTCACTTTCGATAGAGCCTCCTTCAAGAACGAAGTCCAGGCAGTCGATATACTGACCTCTCAGAGCTCCGGCTTTTACGGCCTGTCCGGTGATCAGATTGTCCAGCTCGGAGGCAAATTTCAATCCCCAGCCATTGAAGGTAAAGTCGAGCAGGGAAGGGTTGCCGGTATCTATCATGGTGATAGCTCCGTGGTCGCGTGCCCATGTATCGTTCGTTTCGCATTTCAGAAAGCGTACATTGTCCATGTTTACGGTAGAGGCAATCTGCTTCCTAACCTCTTCGGGCTCAGGAGTCACAATTAATAATAACTCACGCTTTGCTATTTCTTTGGCAATGTTTACAAAGCATTCTTGTACTTCTGTCAGCATATAGGCCCAATCTGTACCGGCATGCGGCCATGTCAGCTGTATGCCGCTTTGCAAGTGCCATTCGGCAGGCAGATGAGGTGCTCTCATCTCTACCTGTACAGTCATATTCTTACCAAAGTTCAATTGCAAATCTTTTTCCGAGCCGCTGGGGCTGGGAAGTCCAACCATGATTCCCATTAGATTATAATCTATTTAGTTATAAAATCAGTTTATAAAATGAGGATGTATCATCCTTTTGACACATCTGTTATGCTTTAGCTTCCTGTTTCGGTTTCCGGTCGAAGAACGGATTCTTTGAAGACGCACTTACCGGAATGGCCATAACCATCTTGCAGTCTTTCAGCCAATGAAGGCGTTGTGCTGCCAGTCCGGCTGAGAACATGACACGTGTGTCTACACGCATATCGGCTGCTGTGGCACAGGCGGAACCGATGGCGATGCCTACATCGATGCTGTTCAATGCGCAGGGGACGTCTTCCGTACGTCCGGCACATGTCGCAAATCCGCAATGTCCGCAATTCAATCCTTGCGCTTGTTCGCGTGTACCTATCAGTACAACACATTCGGCACTCAGGATGTTGTCGGCATCCCGAAGGAAAAACTTCATGCCGTGTTCTTCTACCATAGCTATCATTTTGTCCGACAGCAGTTTGATTTCTTCATCCGTGATCAAAGCCACTTCAATGACATCTATTCCTTTCCCTTTCGGAGCAGTACGTGCGGCGGTCATCATCTGGCGTGCTACCTGTAATATATGCTCGTGACGGGCATCTCTTTCATTCAGTATCATAACTTTTCTCGAATTAATTAGTGAGGCAAAGATAACGTTTTTCAAGAAAATAGTACCTTTGCCGGAAAGAAAGAATTGAAAACACCATGCTACATATCAACAATGCTTGTATCGCTTTTGGGACAGAAGTGCTTTTCTCCGGGTTAAATCTGAATCTGGAGAGGGGAGAAACGGCCTGTATTGTAGGACAGTCCGGTTGCGGAAAGACTTCATTGCTGAATGCGGTGATGGGTTTTGTTCCTTTGAAGGAAGGGACTATCAAAGTAGGGGATACCTTGCTGGACAAATCAACGATTGATATAGTCCGCCGGCAGATTGCATGGATTCCACAGGAATTGGCTTTACCCTTTGAATGGGTAAAGGAAATGGTGGCTCTTCCGTTTGACCTGAAAATTAATCGTTCTGCTCCTTTCTCGGAAGAGAGGCTTTATGATTATTTTGATGAGTTGGGACTGGAGCATGATTTATATGCGAAGAGGGTGAATGAAGTCTCTGGTGGCCAACGGCAGCGTATCATGTTGGCGGTAGCTGCCATGCTCAACAAGCCTTTGATTATTATTGATGAACCGACATCGGCATTGGATGCCGGATCAACGGACAAAGTGCTGGCTTTCTTCCGGCGGCAGGCAGAGAAGGGGGCGGCTGTATTAGCTGTATCCCACGATAAAGACTTTGCTTCGGGCTGTCATTATTTAATAGAACTATAAACGAAATTTAATACTAGCATAAAGGGGATTTATTTTGGGAACCATCGACATATCATACTATAATTTGTTTATCGGCCTGCTTTTGCTTGCCATTCCATTCTTTTATCTCTGGAAATTCAGGACCGGTTTGCTGAAACCTGCTGTGACAGGTACGCTTCGAATGATTGTCCAGTTGTTTTTTATCGGCATCTATCTGAAATATCTTTTCTTATGGAATAATCCTTGGATCAATTTCCTTTGGGTGATTATTATGATATTCGTTGCCGGGCAGACAGCACTGGTACGTACTCAACTGAAACGGAGCATTCTGCTGATCCCTATCTCGGTAGGCTTTTTTTGCAGTGTGGTAGTGGTGGGATTGTATTTTATCGGTATTGTCCTCCAGCTGGATAACATATTCAGCGCTCAATACTTTATTCCGGTATTTGGAATTTTAATGGGAAATATGCTTTCGAGTAATGTGATCGCATTGAATACCTATTATAGCGGATTGAAACGGGAACAGCAGTTGTATCGCTATTTATTGGGGAACGGTGCCACACGGCAGGAAGCTCAGGCTCCCTTTATAAAACAAGCTATTATCAAGTCGTTCAGCCCTTTGATCGCGAATATTGCAGTGATGGGACTGGTCGCTCTTCCGGGTACGATGATCGGACAGATTCTGGGAGGCAGTAGTCCGAATGTAGCGATTAAATATCAGATGATGATCATGGTAATCACCTTTACGGCATCTATGTTATCACTGATGATAACCATTTCACTGGCTTCCCGACGCTCCTTTGATGCATACGGGAAACTGTTGGAAGTAACGAAAGAAACGAAGAAATGACAATCATTGACCGGATATTCCAAAAAGTAGCAGAACTGTCCATCCCGCATTTTTTCATTACCGTGGAGTTCCCGGCAATTGGAAATGAAATGCCGGAACGTATCGAGACCTTCTTATGGGAGAAATACCGGGCAATTCTTCGTGGTGCAAGCGGTCGCAAATTTGTCTATACAGAAGGAGAGTGGCGTCTTATTTTCACTTTCTTTCCTACAAACAAAGTCGTGGATGAGCGATATGCACTGAAAAATAAGGTGCAGATGAAGTTTCACAAATAAAAGGAGATTCGCTTCCCAAAAGAAATCTGGTGAGTGGTTACTTTCCTTTCAGCTTCTCCCGCATGCAGCGAAGCTGAACGAATTGTTCTCCTGGCTGTATATATCCGCTTTTCAACATCCGTTCTGAAATTTGGAATTTATCAAGATGATGGCGTATATACTTTTCTAAACCAATGGATTGCTTTTTGACGAAAGACTCAAACTCAACCTTTCCATCTTCGTGAATAAATACTTTCGCTTTAATCGTACGGAGCCCCGAATCTTTGCAATGCTTGGCTTCTGCTTTGTCTATCCAAAAGATAGCGGTAGCTTTTACCGTATCTACTATGCAAGTTTCCGTACCATCAACGCTCATGTTTTCAGCGATGGAATCATCGGAATTCTGATTCTGTTTCTGTTTCATTTGACAGGAAACAGCCAAAATAATTACTAAACAGCAGGATAGAATTGTTTTCATCGTGTTCTAAATTAAAGGATATGCGACAAATTTACTAAAAAAACGATAACATAGGAGTTTATTCCTATTTTATTTGCTATATTTGCAACCAAATTTTCTCTAAATAATGAAAATTAAGGAAATAGTAAGCGCCCTTGAACGATTCGCGCCTCTGCCATTGCAAGACGGATTTGATAATGCCGGCCTGCAAATCGGATTGACAGATGCGGAAGCAACAGGGGCTTTGTTGTGTCTTGACGTTACCGAAGCTGTGTTGGATGAAGCTATCGCGTTGGGATACAATCTCGTCATATCGCATCATCCTTTAATATTTAAAGGTTATAAATCCATTACCGGCAAAGATTATGTGGAACGCTGTATACTGAAAGCAATAAAGAATGATATTGTGATCTATTCAGCACATACCAATCTTGACAATGCACAGGGTGGGGTGAATTATAAGATAGCCGAAAAGATCGGGCTGAAAGACTTGAAAGTTCTTGAGCCGAAGGAAAATAGCCTGATGAAGCTGGTGACTTTTGTTCCTGCCGCTCAGGCTGATATGGTAAGAAATGCACTTTTTGCTGCCGGTTGCGGCAATATCGGCAATTATGACTCATGCAGCTACAATCTGGAAGGTGAAGGAACATTCCGTGCCAAAGAAGGAACACATCCTTTCTGTGGAACAATAGGGGAGCTTCATCGCGAAGGAGAGGTGAGAATAGAAACCATTCTTCCTGTATTCAAAAAGTCAGAAGTAATCAGAACGCTGTTGTCTGTTCATCCTTATGAAGAACCTGCATTCGACTTGTATCTGTTGCAAAATGACTGGACACAGGCAGGATCGGGAATTGTTGGCGAACTGGAAGAGCCGGAGACGGAACTGGAATTCCTGAAACGTATAAAGAAAACGTTTGAAGTAGGATGCCTGCGTCATAATAAACTGACAGGCAGGGAAATACGGAAAGTGGCATTGTGTGGGGGTGCAGGAGCATTCTTGCTCTCACAGGCCATCCGGTCGGGAGCTGATGTTTTTATTACAGGTGAAATTAAGTATCATGATTATTTTGGCCACGAAGGAGATATCCTGATGGCAGAAATCGGTCATTACGAAAGCGAACAATATACAAAAGAAATTTTTTATTCCATAATCCGGGATTTATTTCCTAATTTTGCGCTCCAATTGAGTAAAATAAATACGAATCCCATAAAATATTTATAAGTAAAATGGCTAGAGAAGCAAAAAAAGATCCGACTGAGTTGACGGTAGAACAGAAGTTGAAAACACTGTTCCAACTGCAAACTATGTTGTCTAAAATTGATGAAATCAAGACATTGAGAGGTGAACTTCCATTGGAAGTGCAGGACCTTGAAGATGAAATCGCTGGTTTGAGTACCCGTATCGACAAAATCAAAGCTGAAGTGGATGAACTGAAATCTGCTATTGCAGGCAAGAGAGTAGAAATTGAAACGGCAAGGGCTTCAGTAGAAAAATATAAGTCACAACAAGACAACGTCCGCAACAACCGTGAATATGATTTCCTGACAAAGGAAATCGAATTCCAGAGTCTGGAAATCGAACTTTGCGAAAAGAGAATCAAAGAGTTCAGCGCAGACAGAGAAGAGAAAGAAGCTGAAGTAGTTAAGAACGAACAAATACTCAGTGAAAGACAGAAAGACCTCGAACAGAAGAAGAGTGAACTGGACGAAATTATCTCTGAAACCAAACAGGAAGAAGAAAAACTGAGAGATAAAGCTAAAGATCTGGAAACTAAGATCGAACCGCGTTTGTTGCAGTCGTTCAAACGTATCCGTAAGAACTCTCGCAATGGATTGGGTGTTGTATATGTACAGCGTGACGCATGTGGCGGTTGCTTTAACAAGATTCCGCCTCAGAGACAACTGGATATCCGTTCTCGTAAGAAAGTGATCGTTTGCGAATATTGCGGACGTATCATGATCGACCCGGAATTGGCTGGTATACAGATTGAACATAAAGTAGAGGAAGCTCCGGCTACTACTACCAAAAGAGCAATCAGAAGAAAAACAGCTGAATAAGATACTAAGTTTGAATCTATATTCGAAAGCTCCGCATTTGTGCGGGGCTTTTTTTGTTTCTTCTAACTTTACTGCCCCTCTAAACAAACCTAACCTTGAATTGTTATCTTTTCATTTCATAAAAACCTGAACTGAATATGAATGTACGAGCGTGGAGTGTATCACTCCTTTTGTTTCTTTCGACTGTAACTGCGGTTGGACAAACAGTGAACCGCTATTTGAATACTCCTCTTCCTAAAGAATGGGAAGAGAGTGGAACAGTGTTTCAACAGACTCTTCCGGTGGACGATCACTGGTGGAAGTCTTTTCAGGACACCAAGCTGGACTCTTTGATTGCTTTGGCAGTAGACCGAAATTACTCCGTAGCAATGGCTATTAACCGTATAGCCGCCGCACGTGCCAACCTTTGGGCAGAGCGCGGAAATTTCTTTCCATCTATCGGACTGAATGCCGGGTGGACCCGACAGGAAACCAGTGGAAATACCAGTAGTTTACCTCAATCTACCGAGCATTATTATGATGCTGCAGTTAGTATGAGCTGGGAAATCGATGTCTTCGGCAGTATCCGCAAGCGGGTAAAAGCACAAAAAGAAAACTTTGCTGCCAGTAAAGAAGAGTATGCAGCGGTTATGGTGTCTATGGCAGCAGAAGTAGCCTCAGCCTATATTAACCTGCGGGAATTGCAACAGGAACTTGAAGTGGTAAATAAGAATGTTGCTTCGCAGGAAGAAGTTTTGAAAATCACGGAAGTACGTTATAATACCGGACTTGTTGCCAAACTGGATGTAGCACAGGCCAAATCTGTTTTGTACAGTACCAAAGCCTCCATACCACAATTGGAAGCAGGTATCAATCAATATATTACGACACTGGCTGTTTTGTTGGGGATGTATCCGCAGGAAATACGCCCTGTATTGGAAATCACCGGAACCTTGCCTGATTACATGGAACCGATAGGGGTGGGTATGCCGGTTGATTTGTTACTGAGAAGACCGGATATACGAGGTGCGGAGAGAAGTGTGAATGCTCAGGCCGCATTGCTCGGCGCATCCAAATCCGATTGGTTGCCGAAGGTCTTTCTGAAAGGTTCGTTTGGATATGCAGCCCGTGATTTGAATGATCTGGTGAAAAGCAAAAGTATGACTTATGAGATTGCTCCTTCATTGAGCTGGACAATCTTTAGCGGGGGGCAACTGGTAAATGCAACAAGACTGGCGAAGGCGCAGTTGGATGAATCTATCAATCAATTTAATCAGACGGTTCTGACTGCAGTACAAGAAACGGATAATGCCATGAACTCCTACCGGAATTCGATCAAGCAGATTGTAGCTTTGCGGGAAGTACGTAATCAGGGTGTCGAAACCTTGAAGCTTTCACTAGAACTTTATAAACAAGGACTTTCTCCTTTCCAGAATGTGCTTGATGCACAGCGGTCTCTGTTATCTTATGAGAATCAATTGGTACAGGCGCAGGGAAGCTCGTTACTGCAACTGATAAATCTTTATAAAGCACTGGGAGGCGGTTGGAGAGAATAAAAGAATCTATAAATAAAATATAACCTAACGGATATGAAAAAACTAATGTATATTTTTCTTGTATTGTCGGTATTGACTGGTTGCAAGGAGAAAAAAAACGCCGGGGCAATGAAGGGAATGCCGACGCCGGCAATTAGCGTAGCGAAACCTATAGTGAAGGATATCACTTTGACGAAAGATTATCCGGGCTATCTGACGACGGAGAAGACTGTAAATCTTGTAGCCAGAGTGAACGGAACATTACAGTCTGTTTCTTACACACCGGGCGGACGGGTAAAAAAGGGGCAACTGCTGTTTGTAATAGAGCCTGCCTTATATAATGATAAAGTGGCGCAGGCGGAAGCTGAACTGAAAACAGCTCAGGCGCAGCTGGAATACGCTCGTAATAATTATAGCCGGATGAAAGAGGCGGTGAAGAGTGATGCTGTGAGTAAGATACAAGTGTTGCAGTCGGAATCGTCTGTGAAAGAGGGGGTAGCGGCTGTCAGCAATGCGGAAGCTGCTTTAAGTACAGCACGTACAAATTTAGGGTATTGCTATGTCCGTGCTCCTTTTGACGGGACAATCAGTAAATCGACAGTCGATGTCGGCAGCTATGTAGGCGGTTCTTTGCAACCGGTCACATTGGCCACTATTTATAAGGACGACCAGATGTACGCGTATTTTAATGTCGCTGATAATCAATGGCTGGAGATGTCTATGAATAATCAGCAATCGGCGAAGAGCCTCCCGCAGAAGATTATGGTTCAGTTGGGGAAAGAGGGGGCTGAAACTTATCCGGCAACACTGGATTATCTGTCACCGAACGTGGATTTGAATACAGGAACTTTGATGGTTCGTGCCAACTTTGACAATCCGCAGGGGGTATTGAAAAGCGGATTGTACGTCAGCATTACATTGCCTTATGGAGAGGCTGATCATGCAGTTCTTGTGAAAGAGGCTTCAATCGGAACCGATCAGCTCGGTAAATTCCTGTATGCTGTTAATGATTCGGATATAGTACGTTATCGGCATATTGAGGTAGGACAATTGATTAATGATACCTTACGCCAAGTATTGGGAGGACTTTCACCTCAGGAACGATATGTAACCGAAGCTCTGATGAAAGTCAGGGATGGAATGAAGATAAAGCCGATACCTTGATATGATCGGTTTGTTGGTTTTCCCCGAACGGTGTAGGCAAGTAACTATTTGTCCTTAACTAAATATTAATCGTAAACTTATATATTATGTTTTCTAAGTTTTTCATTAACCGACCAATCTTTGCTACCGTACTTGCCCTGCTCATTGTGGTAGCCGGTTTGATCGCGCTCAATATATTACCTGTGGCGCAATTTCCGGAGATAACGCCTCCGACAGTACAAGTGTCGGCTGTCTATCCCGGTGCAAATGCCGAAACTGTAGCCCAAACGGTAGGGCTTCCCATCGAACAGCAGGTGAATGGGGTGGACGGTATGCTTTATATGTCTTCAAATTCTTCCTCTTCGGGAGCATATTCGTTGACAATAACATTTGCCGTCGGTACAGATATTGATATGGCTACCGTGCAAGTCCAGAACAGGGTAAGTGTTGCACAGTCCTCCCTGCCGGAGCCTGTAGTGGTGCAGGGAGTAACGGTGCAGAAACAGTCTTCCAATATCGTCATGTTTTTGACAATGACTTCGCAGGATTCCGTTTACAACAGTCTTTATCTGACTAACTATGCAAAACTGAATTTAGTCGATCAGTTATCGCGTGTGCCGGGTGTAGGGGCTGTTAATGTCATGGGAGCGGGTGATTACTCCATGCGTATCTGGCTGGACCCTGAAGCCATGCGTATCCGGAACATCTCTCCGGCACAAGTGTATCAGTCTATCCAATCTCAGAATATGGAGGTGTCTGCCGGTTATATCGGTCAACCTATTGGAAAGGACAATAAAAACGCTTTTCAATATACGCTTAATGTACAGGGACGACTTACTTCTCCGGAGCAATTTGGAAATATTATCATTCGTCGGGAACAGGATGGGGCAATGCTTCGTCTCAAAGATATTGCGCGAATAGATTTGGGATCTGCTTCTTATAATGTAGTATCCCGGTTGAAAGGTAAGCCTACCGCAGCTATTGCTATCTATCAGCAACCGGGTTCCAATTCGCTGGACGTTTCAAAAGGGGTGAAGGCAAAAATGGAGGAAATGGCAGCTAGTTTTCCCGCAGGAATTGCCTATAACGTAACCTTGGATACAACGGATGTAATTCATGCCTCTATTGATGAGGTAATGGTGACATTCTTTGAAACAACACTGCTTGTGGTACTGGTAATTTTCTTGTTTTTGCAGAACTGGAGAGCGGTTATTATTCCTTGTATCACCATTCCTGTATCATTAATCGGTACGCTGGCAGTCATGGCAGCATTTGGTTTTTCCATCAATACGCTTACTTTGTTCGGATTGATTCTGGCAGTTGCCATTGTTGTGGATGATGCCATAGTGGTGGTTGAAAATGCTTCGAGATTATTGGAAACCGGACAATATTCGACTCGTGAAGCAGTAACGAAAGCCATGGGAGAAATTACAGGACCGATTGTCGGAGTGGTGCTTGTGCTGCTTGCTGTATTTATTCCGACGATGATGATCAGCGGAATTTCCGGTCAGTTGTATAAGCAATTTGCATTGACAATTGCTGCTTCCACAGTATTGAGTGGTTTTAACTCATTGACACTGACACCTGCTCTCTGTGCGTTGTTTTTGGAAAAGAGCAAACCATCTAATTTCTTTATATACAAGGGATTCAATAAAGCGTATGATAAAACGCAGGGAGTGTATGACAGCACGGTGAAGTGGTTGCTCCAGCGCCCGGTCATTTCTTTTGTGTCTTTTGCTGTTTTGACGGTTATTGCCATCATACTCTTTATGCGTTGGCCGTCGACATTTATTCCGGATGAAGATGATGGTTATTTTATAGCTGTTGTTCAGCTCCCTCCGGCAGCCAGTCTGGAGCGTACGCAAGCTGTCGGGGATAAAATCAATGCTATTTTGGATTCTTATCCGGAAGTGGAGAATTATATTGGAATCTCCGGTTTTTCCGTAATGGGAGGAGGTGAGCAGAGCAATTCCGCTACCTATTTTGTTGTTCTGAAAAACTGGGATGAAAGGAAAGGGAAGGAGCATACGGCTGCTGTCGTTGTCGACCGTTTTAATGGGGAAGCGTATATGGAAATCCAGGCTGGCCAGGCATTTGCTATGGTACCTCCGGCTATTCCCGGTTTGGGTACCTCCGGTGGTTTGCAACTTCAGCTGGAGGACCGGAGAAATTTAGGGCCGACGGAAATGCAACAGGCTATTAACTCGCTGCTTGCTTCTTATCATTCCAAACCGGCTTTGGCTTCTGTATCCAGCCAGTACCAGGCAAATGTTCCGCAATACTTCTTGAATATCGACCGTGATAAAGTGCAATTCATGGGTATTGCCCTAAATGATGTATTCTCGACATTAAGTTACTATATGGGTGCGGCATACGTGAATGATTTTGTTGAATTTGGCCACATTTATCAAGTGAAAATAGAAGCACGTGACCAGGCGCAACGGGTTATTGATGACGTTTTAAAACTAAGTGTTGCCAACTCGGCAGGAGAGATGGTGCCTCTTTCTTCCTTTACCAAAGTGGAAGAACGGTTGGGGCAGGATCAGATCAATCGTTACAATATGTATTCGACAGCTGCTCTGACCTGTAACGTAGCTCCCGGCAGTAGCTCAGGACAGGCTATTCAAGAAATGGAAGCTTTGTTCAAAGAACAGTTGGGAGACGAATTTGGTTATGAATGGACATCGGTTGCCTATCAGGAAACGCAGGCGGGAAATACTACTACTGTTGTTTTGGTTATGGCTTTAATTGTAGCTTTCTTGGTTCTGGCTGCGCAGTATGAAAGCTGGACCAGTCCGGTAGCTGCTGTTATCGGGTTGCCTGTAGCTCTGCTGGGAGCGATGATAGGCTGTCTGATCATGGGGACTCCGGTCAGTGTCTATACACAAATTGGTATTATCCTGCTTGTTGCACTTTCGGCCAAAAACGGTATTCTGATTGTAGAATTTGCCCGTGATTTTCGTGCCGAAGGAAACTCTATTCGTGAGGCGGCATACGAAGCTGGACATGTTCGTTTGCGCCCGATTCTGATGACTTCTTTTGCTTTTGTATTAGGGGTGATGCCTTTGCTTTTCGCTGCCGGAGCCGGTGCACAGAGTCGTATAGCATTGGGGACTGCGGTCGTTTTCGGTATGGCAATGAATACTTTATTAGCGACGATTTATATTCCTAACTTCTATGAATTGATGCAGAAATTGCAGGAAAGATTTAGTAAGAAGAAGGATAATGATGTGAAAAAAGATACGAATATGTAAAAATAGAATATCGTTTGCAACGTATCTGAAATCAATAATATTATGGTGTCACTATGTGCTTGGGATACTGATACTATGTGTCTGGTATAGTGTCAGTATCCCAAGCACATAGTGACACCATTTTTATAGGATGTTATAATCGGGAATATCCTGAAGAAAGGTATAACTCTGATGTGCATAATCTATCCGGCAACAATAATGTTGCATTCCGTTGCTTACTATCAGATAATCAACTTTCAACACCATATTATAGCGGGTTATCTGATCGAATACGGCTTGTGTGATTTCGATGTGCGGGGCTTTGTATTCTACGATCATTCGCGCTGACAGATCTCTCCGGTAAAGCACGGTATCACATCTTTTGGTTGTACCGTTCAGCTTGACCATTACCTCGTTGGCAAGCAGCGCGCTCGGATATCCTTTGTGTGCAATAAGAAAGTGAACAAAGTGTTGACGTACCCATTCTTCGGGGGTAAGCGCGACATATCGTTTGCGAATCACGTCGAAAATTACATTTTTTCCGTTTCGTACGTTTATTTTAGTGTCGAATACTGGTAGGTTTAACGATAACATTTATTATTTTTGTAAGTTAAATAACGGTTTCTATTATTGGAACCACAAATTTAATAGATAATTATGAAAACGAAAGAAGAAATCGTAGCTAATTGGCTACCCCGTTACACAAAACGTAACCTGGAAGATTTTGGAGAGTATATTCTGTTGACTAACTTCAACAAGTACGTAGAGATTTTCGCAAATCAATTTGATGTTCCTATTTTGGGTAGAGATGCCAATATGATTTCTGCTACAGCCGAGGGCATTACAATGATTAACTTCGGTATGGGTAGCCCTAATGCTGCCATTATCATGGATTTATTGGGAGCTATTCGTCCGAAAGCCTGCCTGTTTTTGGGGAAATGTGGCGGCATCGACAAGAAAAATCAGATTGGCGATTTAATTCTTCCTATTGCTGCTATTCGTGGTGAAGGAACATCCAATGATTATTTTCCACCTGAAGTTCCTGCTTTACCTGCGTTTATGTTGCAGCGTGCCGTTTCTTCGTCAATTCGTGACTATGGCCGCGATTATTGGACGGGTACTGTCTACACTACTAACCGCCGTATCTGGGAACATGATGAAGTATTTAAGGAATATCTGAAAAAAACCCGGGCAATGGCAGTAGATATGGAAACGGCTACTTTGTTCAGTTGCGGTTTTGCCAACCACATTCCAACAGGCGCTTTATTGCTAGTGTCCGATCAACCTATGACTCCGGATGGAGTGAAGACAGATAAAAGTGATAATTTGGTCACCAAGAATTATGTGGAAGAGCATGTCGAGATAGGCATTGCTTCTTTGCGCATGATTATTGATGCAAAGAAAACTGTAAAACACTTGAAATTCGACTGGTAACCACCGGCCTTTCTAAAAATATATATGGCAAAACAAGAACTGACCTGTGATGATATCCTCAAAGAACTGAGGGCGAAGCAGTATCGTCCCATCTACTATTTGATGGGGGAAGAATCGTATTATATCGATTTAATTGCCGATTACATTACCGATAATGTGTTGAACGAAACGGAAAAAGAGTTCAATCTGACTGTAGTGTACGGGGCTGATGTGGATGTAGCGACTATCATAAATGCTGCAAAACGCTATCCTATGATGTCTGAACATCAGGTAGTAGTAGTCAAGGAGGCACAAGCAGTCCGAAACATCGAAGAATTATCGTACTATCTTCAGAAACCGCTTCATTCCACTATTTTGGTGATATGTCATAAGCACGGAACGTTGGACCGTAGAAAGAAACTGGCTGCTGAAGTAGAAAAGACCGGTGTGCTGTTTGAATCCAAGAAGATAAAAGATGCTCAGCTTCCAGCTTTCATTGCTTCTTATATGAAGCGGAAAGGAGTAGATGTGGAACCCAAGGCAACGGCTATGCTGGCTGATTTTGTCGGCTCGGATTTAAGCCGTTTGACGGGTGAATTGGAAAAGCTGATTATCACTTTACCTGTGGGGCAGAAACGTGTAACTCCCGAACAAATCGAGAAGAATATAGGCATAAGCAAAGATTATAATAACTTTGAATTACGAAGCGCTCTGGTTGAAAAGGATATTCTGAAAGCAAATAAAATAATAAAATACTTTGAGGAAAATCCAAAAACGAATCCAATTCAAATGACATTGTCTCTGTTGTTCAGCTTTTATTCGAACTTGATGTTGGCGTATTATGCACCTGATAAGTCGGAGCAGGGAATTGCCAATATGCTGGGATTAAGAACTCCTTGGCAAGCTCGGGATTATGCTGTTGCGATGCGCAAATATAGTGGAGTGAAGACAATGCAGATTGTTGGTGAAATACGATATGCTGATGCTAAATCAAAAGGAGTGAAGAACAGTTCAATGTCCGACGGAGATATTCTTCGTGAATTAGTGTTTAAAATTTTGCATTAGCGAAACTGAATATTCTAATAAATAAAAGGCATATACTTTTACTGTAAAGCAGATTAAGTATATGCCTTTTTTGTATGCTTCAAATAATACTTGGTTAAGCTCATAGTCAAATCTCTTTTTTAAGGTGAATATTTTACAATGAATCAGTTATTCTTTTCTCTTTATTTTTTATTCATGAAAAGGAATCTGAATAATTTCACTTTCTCTATTTAAATTCTCTTTTAGCAGTATTTCTCTTATTTAGTTTATACTATAATCATTTTTTAGAATTGAAAAAATCGGATTTCGTTCAGACTATAATATAGAATGGAAAACCATATTGGCATAGATAGATTTTATATAAAATAGAGGGAGACTCTTCTTTCTCCTAAACTTATAAAATGTCATTTTGATAATTCGGGAAAATAATTGAGGTGTTTTACTATGTTTTTCCTAGTTAGTCTAAATTTTGATATTGATAAAATGAGCTTAATCCGCTGTAGTATAGATTGTTATTGTGAAAATAATGCTTCTAGAATCGAAAAAAAATCATCAATCGACCGAATATGCAGAAATATGGCAAGGATTTGCTATTTGTGAGCTAGATCAGAGGTAAATGTAAAGGAAGATTTGAGTAGTTCTTAATATACATAAGTAAATGGCGTATTTTATCCCTTGATTTATTGCTGTTGCAACTATTGAAATTTACTTTTGTATAAACGTATTTGTTTGTTTGTGAATTTTATATTCGTGAACGCGATACAAATGTTATTATACGATGCTGAGTACAAAAGTAAATGCAGTAATTTACATTAATAATAATGTGTGTATAGATGTAATAGGAGGGCGGTTAACATTCTATCTTTATACTACTATATTATTGTATATCATATAAATATCATCTATTTCTAAATTATTACTCTAAAAAGGTGATTTGATTGGCTTATATTTTTGTGAAATTCTTGTGTATCTCCTTGGTTTTGTTTGTTATACGACTGTTTATCAGTTGATTATTGGGCTTTATTAAATCTTATATATTAGTTGTTTTTGTATGTTTTTTCATGTTTTACAAGAGTGATATTCCATTTGTAATAATGTGCATACTTTTGTGATATTAATATTTTTATAATTGTAATTTGCATTTGTGATTTGTAATATTTACCTTTGTATATTCATAGAGATAGTTGATATTTCTGTGAAATCTATGTTTAATACATACAATTGTAACAAGAAAAGGCTGTATGGAAATAAAAGACAGAATTAGAATGATAATGGAGAGAGAAAAAGTTCCTCCCAGGGTTTTTGCTGAGACAATTGGAGTTCAGCAGTCCACTCTCTCACATATTTTGAATGATCGGAATAAACCAAGCTTGGAGGTTGTAATGAAGGTACATCAGACTTATAGTTATGTAAATCTTGAATGGCTGCTTTATGGTAAAGGTGAAATGATAGCTTCTGTAGAAGATGCTTCTATAGTTTCTTCCAGTGGCGATTATCAGCCTTCTTTATTTGATGAGAATCCTGTAAATTCGTCCAAAGAGCCGTTCAATCCGGAAAATCGCAAGGAAATGCCATTAAGAAGTACTGAAAATGCACCCAAAGAGATTGTAAAACAGGAGATTAGGTATATAGAAAAGCCTGCCAGAAAAATCACTGAAATAAGAATCTTTTTTGATGATAATACTTATGAAACCTTTCGACCTGAAAAATGAGAGGTAAAATCGGTGGTTTGAGCAAATTCCTGTATCTTTGCATCCGGAATACGAATTTATACTTTTATATCCATACATGAAGAAATTTATTTTAGATCTGACAGTCACTGAGAATATTAGATTGAATGCAAACTATGTGTTGCTGAAATTGACTTCTCAGTCATTACTGCCCGAAATGTTGCCGGGGCAGTTTGCTGAGCTTCGGGTGGACGGTTCATTAACCACTTTTTTACGCCGTCCTATTTCTATTAATTTTGTAGACAAGCGACAAAACGAGGTATGGTTTCTTATTCAATTGATTGGAGATGGAACAAGACGTTTAGGAGAAGTAAATCCGGGCGATGTGATCAATGTAGTACTTCCTTTGGGAAATGGCTATACAATACCTCAAAAGCCTTCAGATAAGCTTCTATTAGTAGGTGGAGGTGTCGGAACAGCTCCTATGTTATATTTAGGTGAGCAATTGGCGAAAAATGGTCATAAGCCTACCTTTCTTTTGGGTGCCCGCAGTGATAAAGATCTGCTGCAACTGGAAGAATTCGCTAAGTATGGCGAGGTGTATACTACCACAGAAGACGGAAGTCACGGAGAAAGAGGGTATGTCACTCAGCATTCTATATTAAATCAGGTACGTTTTGAGCAGATTTATACTTGCGGGCCTAAACCAATGATGATGGCTGTGGCAAAATATGCCAAAAGTAATCAGATAGAATGTGAAGTCTCTTTAGAAAACACAATGGCTTGTGGAATCGGAGCATGCCTCTGTTGTGTGGAAAATACGACAGAAGGACATTTGTGTGTATGTAAAGAAGGTCCTGTTTTTAATATAAATAAACTACTATGGCAGATTTGAGTGTAAATATAGGTGAATTACAGATGAAGAATCCGGTGATGACAGCATCTGGTACATTTGGATATGGTGAAGAGTTCTCAGATTTCATTGATATAGCGCGAATAGGCGGTATTATTGTAAAAGGTACTACTCTTCACAAACGTGAAGGTAATCCATATCCTCGTATGGCAGAGACTCCTTCTGGTATGTTAAACGCTGTAGGACTGCAAAATAAGGGTGTTGATTACTTTGTTGAACAGATATATCCCCGTATAAAGGATATTCAGACGAATATGATTGTAAATGTATCCGGGTCTGCTATTGAGGATTATGTGAAAACTGCAGAGATTATTAATGAACTTGACAAAATTCCTGCTATAGAATTGAATATCTCGTGCCCTAATGTAAAACAAGGAGGTATGGCTTTTGGTGTGTCAGCAAAAGGTGCTTCAGAAGTGGTAAAAGCAGTGCGTGCTGCTTACAAAAAGACACTTATCGTTAAACTCTCTCCGAACGTTACCGATATAACAGAAATAGCCCGCGCAGCAGAAGAAAGTGGTGCAGATAGTGTATCATTAATCAATACATTGCTAGGAATGGCTATTGATGCGGAGCGTAAGCGCCCTATTCTGTCAACTGTAACAGGGGGAATGTCCGGTGCTGCTGTGAAACCGATCGCTTTACGTATGGTTTGGCAAGTTGCGAAATCGGTAAATATTCCTGTCATAGGATTAGGGGGGATTATGAACTGGAAAGATGCTGTTGAGTTCATGCTTGCTGGTGCATCTGCTATCCAGATTGGTACAGCAAATTTCATAGATCCGGCTGTTACCATTAAAGTTGAAGATGGTATAAATGATTACTTAGAGAGACACGGATGTAAGTCTGTTAAAGAGATAATTGGTGCACTTGAGGTATAATTGAAAACATACAATAACCCTTCGTATAGAAACTGAAAGAAAAATGTTATTTTGCTATCCAAAGTTTGCCTAATAAAATCGTTAACGGGAATGATAGATGAAAAAGATATTTAGGCCGAAGAGTAAAATAGCAGATTTGTCTTTCTTATAGAAGATAAATAAAAACGACGGTAAGATTTCTTGAATTTCTTGCCGTCGTTTTTATTTACATATATTCATTAGTCTTCTAGTAAGTCAGGACGAAGTTTCCGGGTGCGTTCTAAAGATTGCTGTAGTTCCCATTCTTTTATTTTTGCTTCATGGCCGGATAATAAAATATCGGGTACTTTCCAGCCTTTATAGTCGGCAGGACGAGTGTAGACAGGGGCTGCCAGCAGATTGTCCTGGAAGGAGTCGGAAAGTGCAGATTGTTCATCTGAAATCACTCCAGGGATAATACGGACAATTGCATCTGCCATGACTGCTGCTGCTAGTTCACCTCCTGTCAATACATAGTCACCGATACTGATTTCTTTAGTGATCAGATGTTCACGGATACGATAATCAATACCTTTAAAATGTCCGCAAAGGATAATCAGGTTTTGAGCCAAAGAAAGACTGTTAGCCATTGGCTGATTGAACTGTTCTCCATCAGGGGTCGTAAAAATCACTTCATCATAGTTTCGTTCTGCCTTCAAAGCGTTAATGCAACGTTCGATAGGTTCTATTTTCATGACCATTCCGGCAAATCCGCCAAAAGGGTAGTCATCAACACGGCGATATTTATCTTCGGTATAGTCGCGCAGATTGTGGATATGTATTTCTGCAAGTCCTTTATCCTGAGCCCGTTTCATTATAGAGCAATTGAAGAACCCCTCAATCATTTCGGGTAAAACTGTTATAATATCAATACGCATAATCTTTATAATTTTTCGCAAAAGTACAAATATTCAAAGATAAACCTGTATTTTTGCCTTAAACAATCGAAGAAATATGGATATAAAGGAAAAAATAGAGGAATTGCGTGCTGAACTTCATCGGCATAACTATAATTATTACGTGTTGAATGCCCCTGAAATTTCAGATAAAGACTTTGATGATAAGATGCGAGAACTTCAGGATTTGGAGCAGGCATATCCGGAATATAGAGACGAAAATTCGCCTACCATGCGCGTCGGTAGTGATATCAACAAAAATTTTACCCAGGTTGCGCATAAATATCCTATGTTGTCTTTGGCAAATACATACTCTGAAGGCGAAGTCACGGATTTTTATGAGCGTGTACGAAAGGCGTTGAATGAGGATTTTGAGATTTGCTGTGAGATGAAATATGATGGTACTTCTATTTCTCTGACCTATGAAGATGGAAAATTGCTTCGTGCCGTCACTCGTGGAGATGGAGAAAAGGGTGATGATGTGACGGATAATGTGAAGACGATCCGCTCTATCCCACTTGTACTTCATGGTGACAATTATCCTTCCTCTTTTGAGATACGTGGCGAAATTCTCATGCCTTGGGAGGTATTTGAAGAGTTGAATCGTGAAAAAGAAGCACGTGAAGAGCCGTTATTCGCTAATCCAAGAAATGCGGCTTCCGGTACGCTGAAGCTTCAGAACTCTTCTGTTGTGGCTTCTCGTAAGTTGGATGCATATTTGTATTACCTGTTGGGAGATAAGCTTCCATGTGACGGACATTATGAAAATCTTCAGGAAGCTGCAAAATGGGGATTTAAAATATCTGATTTGACACGTAAATGTCAGACACTGGAAGAAGTATTTGATTTTATCAATTATTGGGATGTAGAACGGAAGAATCTGCCGGTAGCTACCGATGGCATTGTTTTAAAGGTAAATAGTTTGAGACAGCAAAAGAATCTCGGTTTTACGGCAAAATCTCCCAGATGGGCAATTGCTTATAAATTTCAGGCAGAGCGTGCATTAACCCGGTTGAATATGGTTACTTATCAGGTAGGCAGAACAGGCGCTGTTACTCCTGTTGCCAACTTAGATGCTGTTCAGCTCTCTGGAACGATTGTAAAACGTGCTTCATTGCATAATGCGGACATAATTGAAGGGCTTGATCTGCATATCGGAGATATGGTATATGTAGAAAAAGGAGGTGAAATCATTCCTAAAATTACAGGAGTGGATAAAGATGCCCGTAGTTTTATGCTTGGTGAGAAAGTCAGGTTCATTACCAATTGCCCCGAATGTGGCAGCAAATTAATAAGATATGAAGGTGAAGCCGCTCATTATTGTCCAAATGAAACTGCCTGTCCTCCACAGATAAAAGGCAAAATAGAGCATTTTATAAGTCGGAAAGCTATGAATATTGATGGATTGGGACCTGAAACGGTGGATATGTTCTATCGTTTAGGCTTAATTCATAATACGGCAGACCTGTATGAGTTGACAGCTGATGATATTAAAGGACTGGACCGTATGGGAGAAAAATCTGCCGAGAATATTATTACGGGAATTGCACAGAGCAAGACCGTTCCTTTTGAGCGTGTCATTTTTGCTTTGGGGATTCGCTTTGTTGGCGAGACAGTAGCAAAGAAAATTGCCAAGTCTTTTGAGAATATTGATGAGCTGCAACAGGCTGACCTTGAAAAGCTGATAAGTATCGATGAAATCGGGGAAAAAATAGCAAAGAGCATTCTTTTGTACTTTTCAAATGAGTCCAATCGCGAGTTAGTTGGCAGGTTAAAAGCAGCCGGACTTCAACTTTATCGCAGAGAAGAAGATATGAGTGGGTATACGGATAAATTAGCTGGTCAGTCTATTGTGATTAGCGGTGTGTTTACACATCATTCGCGAGATGAATACAAAGATCTTATTGAGAAAAATGGCGGTAAGAATGTAGGAAGTATTTCTGCAAAGACTAGTTTTATCCTTGCCGGAGACAATATGGGGCCAGCCAAACTGGAAAAAGCAAAAAAACTTGGAGTAACCATACTAAGCGAGGACGAATTTCTGAAACTTATATCGTAAGATATGAAAAATATTCGTACTTTTGCGCCTAATAAAATTAGAGATTATAATTAAAACTCATGATACAGACTAAATTGAAAGGAATGGGGGTAGCACTGATTACTCCTTTCAAAGAGGATGAAAGCGTTGATTATGATGCGTTGATGCGTTTGGTAGACTATCTATTGCAGAATAATGCGGATTTCTTGTGCGTGCTGGGAACTACAGCCGAAACTCCGACTCTTACCGAGGATGAGAAGAAGACTATCAAAAAAATGGTGATTGATCGTGTTAACGGCAGAATTCCTATTTTATTGGGTGTAGGTGGTAACAACACACGTGCAATAGTAGAAACATTAAAAAATGACGATTTTACAGGAGTTGACGCTATATTGTCTGTAGTGCCATATTATAATAAACCATCGCAAGAGGGAATTTATCAGCATTATAAAGCTATATCAGAAGCTACAGAACTCCCTATTGTGTTGTATAATGTCCCGGGGCGCACAGGGGTAAATATGACGGCTGAAACAACTTTGCGCATTGCCCGCAATTTCAGCAATGTAATTGCCATTAAGGAAGCTTCCGGTAACATTACCCAAATGGATGATATTATCAAGAATAAACCAGATAATTTCAATGTTATTTCTGGTGATGACGGCATCACTTTCCCGCTAATAACATTGGGAGCTGTTGGGGTGATCTCTGTAATCGGTAATGCTTTCCCACGTGAATTTAGCCGTATGACACGCTTGGCGCTTCAGGGGGATTTTGCTAATGCTCTTACTATTCATCACAGGTTTACTGAGTTATTTGATCTTTTGTTTGTGGATGGAAATCCGGCTGGAGTAAAATCAATGTTGAATGCAATGGGAATGATCGAAAATAAGCTTCGATTGCCACTTGTTCCAACAAGAATAACAACGTTTGAGGCAATACGTAAGGTTTTAAACGAGTTAAATATTAAATGCTGATAGGATCGGGAAAGGTATTAATCTTCCGTGCATCTTATTATAAATATTTCCCCTTCACCCTCTCTCGTAATTCTTAATTAATGCGAGTGTGGTGGAGGTTTTTTTTTGAGTGAAATTCTAATCTTCCTAATGTTCAAAGATAAACTTTCTGATGTTTGAAAATAAGTATTGAAGTGTTTGAGAAAAACATCCTATTGATTGAATGTAATCAAGCGGTCGGTTTAAAATATCTTTCTTGATGTCGATTTTCTTCGATGAAATGGGGGAAAATGCAAAATCCTCTGCAAAAATGCAGAGGATTTTGGTGATCGCGACAGGATTCAAACCTGTAACCGGCTGATCCGTAGTCAGCTACTCTATTCAGTTGAGCTACGCGACC